>Ga0208546_1000015_pt1 | contig 102955 bp, 83 predicted proteins | sample DEB19_08_DNA_4_FD_184528 | JGI IMG/M metagenome (GOLD analysis project Ga0208546, IMG submission 184528) | Aqueous microbial communities from the Delaware River and Bay under freshwater to marine salinity gradient to study organic matter... | ecosystem: Environmental > Aquatic > Marine >...
ACTTCCCCTTTGTGCATTTTCTCAAAAGCAGTATGCCAATCTTCCAAATTCCAAACGCCTCCGATGATTGGCCTTACATCGAGCAAACCAGTTGAAAGCAATCCAATTACTTTTTCCCATATTGGCCAGTTGTGACTGAAACTACCTTGAAGGGTGACATTTTTTTGGACAAGTGGATCCAGGGAAAAATTCAATGGTTGCGGCCCCCATCCTACTTTTATAATTTGTCCTTTGGGTCTGACCAATTGCAATGCAATCTTGAGTGTTTGACTAATACCGGCAGCATCAATGATAACATCAGCACCCATTCCATCAATTGCTGTAGCCCATGCAGTTGCATCACCAATGATTGTTTCACAGCCATACTGTTTTGCGATATTCAATCTTGCTTTATCTGCCTCTAATCCAACAATAGCAACTTGGGCACCACACAATTTTGCAACGGCGGCACATAAAATTCCAATAGTTCCTGGACCTAAAACAATCACCCTATCACCAGGTTTGATGTTTGCGTTTACTGCAACCGAGTTGTATGCAACACAACAAGGTTCTGTCAGACAAGCTTGCTCAAATGATAAATTAGAAGGAACATGGTGCAGACAGCGAGATGGGACCCGAACAAATTTTGTCATGGCTCCATTCACACCGTAGCCGAACCCCTTTCGATCTGGATCCAAATTATACAATCCAGCTATTGTCATGGGACTTTGAGGGTTGATGATAGCAGCAGTTTCACTTACAACTCTATCCCCCTCTTTCCAATTCTTTACATTTTTACCAAGCTTGGCGATGACTCCACCAAATTCATGGCCTAATACAACAGGATAATTCACCTGCCAACTATGATCGGCTGTCCATTGATGCAAATCGCTTCCACACACTCCAACATTTTCTACCTGGAGCAAAACGTCTTCATCATCAATTTCAGGAATATTCAAATCTCTTAACTCTACTGAACCTTTTTCAGGTGCATAGTTTACAACAGCAATCATCTTTCCCATATAAAAAATTAATTTTTAAACGAGATATCACCATATGCATGTATTTTTTCACAAATCATGCGAAGTGATGCCTCCAAATTTCCGTCAGCAGTTTTGAATGCATCTGCATCAATTGTCAACGGTGCGCCCAATACAACCAATGGTGCTCCATATGCGGGGCATTGTATGGCCTGTTTCAAAGAAAGTCCTCCAACCGCCTGCACAGGTACACTAACAGCACCGACAATTTCTTTCAGTTGATCCAGGGGGCTTGGCATTCTCATTCCACTTGCAGCAATGCCTCTTCGTTCATCATATCCGATGTGATGCACGATATAATCACAGCCAAGATCTTCTAATTCTTTAGCAGCCAATACCATATCAGGACAACCCAAATTATCCCCCATGACTTTGGCACCGAAATCTTTTCCAGCCTTTACAACACACTTAATCGTTTCGGGATGTGCCCTCGCCATCACTACCACATGTGTTGCACCGGCTTTTGCCATCATTTCTGCTTCGAGGTATCCTCCATCCATTGTTTTGAGATCAGCAACAATAGGAATCGATGGAAATGCCTCTCGAAGTTTTTTTACTCCGTGCAATCCTTCTGCCAAGATAAGAGGAGTCCCTGCCTCCAGCCAATCGACGCCTGCACGAAGTGCCATAGCAGCGGTTTCAAGTGCTTCATCAATATTGGTCAGGTCGAGTGAGATTTGTACAATCGGTTTCAAAATTCATCAATTAGAGAACAGTAAATTATGAAACTTTGATCAATCAGTAAAGCAAAAAGGAAGCGTTCATTAAATTCCTTCAATCATTTCAAGGTCTTCCTCTGCAACCAATGCTGGGGAGCCGACTTTGTCCATTTTTCTCTCCCCCATATTGAAAATCAAAAATGCAACGAGTGTACTGGAAGTCATGATAATGGTCATTGAGAGAAGAGCGCCTTCTTGAAAAATGCCCATCAAAGCAGAAGAGGTGGCACCTATAACCATTTGCAAGAAACCCAACAAAGCGGAGGCAGATCCTGCATTTTTTTCAAACGGTGCCATTGCATAGGCTGAAGCATTGGGAAAGATGAACCCTTGACAAAAAATAAAACAGAAAATAATTGCAATAGTACCATACATATCTAGCAACTGCATGTATGAAAGAGTTACAAACAATAATCCAATAACGATTTGGATAGAGAATGCAGTCCTCAATATTTTTTTACTTTCATATTTATTCAATGCTAGACTGTTTAACTGGGAGGACCCGATTAAGCCTGCAGCAATGATAGCAAATATCCAACCATATGTTTTCTCACTTGCCAGAAACATGTGCATGAAAACATGTGGTGAACCAGTTATATAGGTATATACTACTGAATATGAAATTGCGCCCGTTAGTGCATATGCAGTGAACTGGACGTTTTTAAATACACTAAGATAGCTTCTAAATATTGGAAGAGGTCTCAAAGAGATTGAGCGATCTGGGGGACGTGATTGTGGTAGTAAATAATATACGGCAACAAATATGATAGATACTAGAATAAAAAGAAAAACAAAAACATAATGCCAACCAAGGTATGCTGTTACATATCCCCCGAAAGTTGGAGCCAGAATTGGGGAAACTGCAACGATCAACATTAATGAGGAAAATATTTTTGCAAATTCGGTGGGAAGAAATAAATCTCTTACCATCGCTCTAGCTGCAACCATGCCTACACAACCACCAATTGCCTGAAAAAATCTCATTGAGATCAGCATATTAACATTAAATGCTACAATACAACCTAAGCTAGCGAGTAAGTAAATTATCAAACCAAAATAAATTGGCTTTTTTCTTCCATAACGCTCCAGCAAAGGACCATATAATAACTGACCAAAAGAAATACCAATAAAATATGTTGATAGCGAGTACATAACATTTGAAATGGAGGTATCCAAATCAACTGCGATACGATTAAATGCAGGCAAATACATGTCAACCGAAAAAGGACCTATAGAAGTTAATAGTCCAAGTATAAAAATGAGCTTGAATTTCTTTTTTTGTTCCATACTTCTACCTGTTCAAAGAATTCGGCAAAAGTACGCCATTTCATCAAGCTTAAATTGGATGAATTTGGTTGATTTTTATCAATTCGGAATTAATAGGAGTTGGATTCCAGCTGTCATGAATTGCAATCGCAGCGCCAAGTGCTGACGCTTGAGCAATTTTTGCAGTGTATACATTATACATGCGCATTTTTATTGCGAGCAACTGTAGATACAAATCATTATTGCTAAAACCACCATCCACAAATATATTTTTTAGGGTAGAATGTTTAAGAACAAGTTTGGTACTTGCAACCTGCATGTTCACTATATCCATCATAAGTTGATGATATGCTAGTTCAACATTTTCAAATTGATCAAGTCTGCGTTTTGAGAATAAAAATTCATGTGGATTGAAATCTTTTTCAAAATTATCTTCTACAGTGTTTAATTTTTCAATCAAATCAGGATCAAACCCAATGGATTTAAACTTCTCAATATCAACCTGAAAATAATCAGCCAATCTTTTTACTTGTAATTCATGTTCATTACCCGCAAATAATCGTGATGCCTTTACTGGTTTGCCTTGATATGAGATATATAACAAACAATCTTTTTCAAGTTCATCTTTTGTTATCGGAGAATCATTAAATGGATTGAGCGAAATACACCATGTTCCAGTTGATATGAGTAAAAATGGTTCATGGATCGATCTTAGATAAGGGATCAACGCAGCTGAACTGTCGTGAATGCCTCTCCCAACCACAACCCTTCCCCCTTCAACTGAAGAAAATATATCAGAGGTTTCAACAGGCGCTAATTTCTCTAAAATATTTTCTTTCGAAACCCAATCATGGTACTTGTTCTTTTGAAAGTCCCACAGCGCCGTATGACAACCGATGCTTGTCATATCACTGGAAGCTTCCTGTGTAATAAGATAGCTGAGGTATTGAGGAAGATGAAGAGCATATGTTACTTTTTGAAACGCTTCGATGCGTTCCATCTTCAGTCTGTAGAGTTGAAGTCCTGAGTTCAAACTCCCAATCACAGGTGATGAAGTTTCGACTGCAAATTTTTGCTCGCCACCATATTTTTGATAAAAGAGGTCTAAGATTTTTTGGGAGATGGGTTTTAAGTAATTGTATAATGGGAAAACTGGTTTACCACTTTGATCTATCAACACAAAACTTGCTCCATAAGCAGAAAAATTCACTGCTTTGATTTCAAATTCATTGCTTTTTTTCCAAGTGTGGTAGGATGAAAGCACCCACTCAGAAAGCGAATCAAGGTTTTCGCAATGGAATCCATCTTCATCCTTTGTTTCAAGAAATTGAATACTTTCTTCGTGAAGAAGTTCGTAATGTTGATTGAATAGGAGTAATTTTTTGTTGGTTTTACCAACATCAAATATCAGTATTACTGGAATTCTCGACATTATAAACCAGTTGCGATGGTTTTAGATCCACGTTCTTTTATCAAGCCCAGCCTTATATTGTTCTCTCTATAATAACCGATGGGGTCAAGGGCCCCGCCCAATCGCAATCTAGCTTCAGCAACTATTGCACGTATATCTGTACGGAAAGTATTTTGCAAAATCTCCTGAGCCATCGCTACATCATTGGCAACTTGAGCTTCATTTAACTTTTTTCTATCTACCATCAATGCATGCGCATAGGCCAGCATGATGGCTTCCACCGACTGCAATAAATCTTCCAAAGGATCTTTCACATTATGGCTCGCATCAATCATCCAACCCAAATCACTTGCATGGTTCAATCCCCTTGCATCCATCCCGTCAACCAATTCATTAAATATCAAAAACAATTGATATGGCTTGATACTTCCAACTGTAAGATCATCATCACCATATTTACTATCATTAAAATGAAAGCCCGCTAATTTACCTTCCATTAAAAGCAGAGCGACTATTTGTTCAATATTGGCGTTTGGCAGATGATGCCCCAAATCAACCAAGGTGTATGCTTTCTCACCAAGCTTATTTGCATACAAAAGTGACTGCCCCCAATCACCTACCGTCATAGAATAAAAATTGGGTTCGTATGCTTTGTATTCGATAAAAATTTTCCAGTCGTCTGGAAGCTCGGCATAAATTTCCTGAAGACTTTCCAAAGTATTTTGAAAAGCTTTTCTGAAATTCAACTGGCCAGGGAAACAACTTCCATCACTCAACCAAACTGTCAGGGCTTTAGACCCAAGTTCAATTCCATGCTTGATTACTTCGATGTTATGATCAATTGCCTGCTTTCGAATGTTCTTATCTACATTCTGAAGTGACCCGAATTTATATGATAAGTTTTGACTGGGTTGATCTTGAAATGTATTTGAGTTTACTGCATCAAAACGAATTCCCAATGAAGAAGCCTGTTGCTTTATTGCGTTGTAATCTTTTGGAATATCCCAGGGTATATGTAATGAAATGGCTCCACTGGATTTATTCAAAGCATGAAGGATACCAACATCATCCATCTTCTCTTCCAATGTTCCAGGTTCTCCACCTCCAGAAAATCGTGCGAATCTGGTACCACCTGTACCAAGCGCCCAGCTTGGTATTGCCACGTTAAAGGCCATCAGTTTTTGAATGATGGTTTCAACTTGAGGAATTTCTGAAGAAATGAAATCAAACTTACGCTTGTGCGCTACATAATGTTTTTCATTGTGTTGATCTATTGTACTTGATTTGATTTTCATTTCTTCTACTTTGAAATTATCTATCGAACGAAAGAAGCGGCAATGCCCCCATCTACATTTAATACATTGCCAGTTGACTTATTGAGCAGTCCACTCACATAGGCAAAACAGGCATTGGCAATATCTTCAGGTAGGATGATTTCACCCAATAAAGTTCTGCTGGCATAGAAGGCAGGAAGTTCTTCAACAGTTATTCCATATGCTTTGGCACGTCCTTCAGCCCAGCCACCGCTCCAGATATTACTGCCAGCAATCACTGCATCCGGATTTACCACATTCACCCTGATTTTATCCTTGCCCAACTCAGCAGCATTCAATCTTGCCAGATGCAATTGCGCTGCTTTTGCTGAACCATAACCTGCATTGTTGGGACCACTTACCAATGCATTTTTGCTCACAATATTTAATATATCTCCGCCAAATCCTTGTTTTCGCATGATCTCAATACCCTTTTGTGTAAGCAAGAATTGGCCTTTGACTAAAATATCATACAAAAGATCCCAATCTTTTATAGTATGATCTTCCATTGATTTTGAAATAGAAATTCCTGCGTTGTTCACTACAATATCAACTCCGCCGAATGATAGCGAAGCATTTTTCATGCTCGTTTCAATGGTTTCAACATCTGTGACATCCATCATTTCACTTGAAACCTGATCTCTTCCGAATAGATTTATAAATTCCGCTTTTGCTTCATTTAATCTATCAAGATTATTGTCAGAAAGAATTACACAAGCACCCTCCTCTGCGAATTTTTTAGCAATTGCTTTGCCAATTCCTCCTCCACTACCTGTAACCAAGGCTACTCTACCACTTAATGGTTTTGGCTTTGGCATACGTTGAAGTTTAGCCTCCTCTAATAACCAATACTCTATATTGAATGCTTCTTGTCTAGGTAATGAAACATATGATGAAATGGCTTCAGCACATTTCATCACATTGATTGCATTGATATAAAATTCTGATGCAACCCTAGCTGTTTGTTTATCTTTTGCGAAAGTAAACATCCCAACACCTGGAAAGAGAATTACTACTGGATTGGGATCACGCAATGAAGGACTGCTAGGATGTTTACATGTATTGTAGTATTCCGTATACATGTTTCGATAGTCCTCAAAAAGAGGTGTGATTTTTTCTTTCACCTTATCGATGTTATCTAAAACTTCCCCTGGAGTTAAGTTTAAAACAAGTGGTGAGATTTTAGTCCTCAGGAAATGATCTGGACAACTGGTCCCCATTGGAGCCAACCGATCCAATTCATTTGAATTTATAAACTCAAGCACTCGATCATCATCGGTAAAATGTCCGATCATTTTTTGATGTGAGGAGCACAATCCACGTAAAACTGGCGCCAGGATTGAAGCAGTTGATTTTCTATCCTTTTTTGGGAGTGATTGAATTTTGACTCCACCAAAAATGTTTTGTTGATTATTGGCTTTGTCATGAATGTATTCTGCACATTTTTCAATGACCTCCAAAGTATTGATATAACTTTCAAAAGCAGTATCGCCCCAAGTGAACAGTCCATGTGACCCCAATATGATTCCTTTTATCGTTGGGTTATTATCTAAACACTCTTTCAATTTCAAACCAAGATCGAACCCAGGTCTTTGCCAATCTACCCATCCAATTTTTCCTCCAAACAAGGATTGAGTAATTTGTTTTCCGTCTTTTGATGCAGCAATGGCAATAGCAGCATCCGGATGTAAGTGATCAATATGTTTAAAAGGAAGAAGCCCATGCAAAGGAGTATCGATAGAGGGAGCTTTTGATTGTAGGTCGAAGATGCAATGATTAAACAATTCAACCATTTCATCTTCATGCTCAATTCCTTTATAAACGTTTTTCAGGCTTTGTAAACGATCTACATACAAAGCAGCAAGACCATTGCGCTTCATTGTACCTAAATCACCACCGCTTCCTTTCACCCACATTACTTCAACAACTTTGCCTGTTAAGGGATCTTTGGCTGATGTCTTACAGGAGGTATTTCCACCACCATAATTTGTTAGCCGAAGATCCGCACCTAATAAATTTGAACGATAAACCAGCAGTGCAACTTCATCACCAGCCATGGATGCAGCTTTTGCATCATCCCACAGATAACTAACATGCTTAAAGGTATATTTCACACTCATAATGTTGATTCAAAATTATCCTTTCAAAGAATTACCATATCCAACGATAATGACTGAAATTAGAATAGATGCAATTCCAAGTCCAATGGTCATTTTTGTTTTAGCACTTGTACCATTCCACTCTTTCAATAAAATCCCCCAGAGGTTTGCGACTAAGATAATGAAGGCCATGTGCAAAATCCATGAACTGGCTCCATTGCCGAGCCTGCTTTCACCCATTCCGTAAAAAAAGAATTGCATAAACCAAATCGTACCTGCCAATGCAGAGAAAATATAATTCCACTTCAACGGAGTTGATTTATTGAAATAGTCTCCAAACGATTTATTTCTTGTATTCAGTATCATGCACCAGATGAAATTTGTGGTTAATCCACCCCAGAGCAAAACAATATAGATCACATTGTTTTGATAAAGAAACTCTGTGGTAGCAGATGGATTTGCAGCTTTCCATAATTCATTTGCTTTTTCAGCCATTGGAGTACCGGCTTCTATACCATAATTAAAGCATGCGCTTAAAATCCCTGAGAGTGTACAAACAATGAGCCCTTTCACCAGATTAAATTCTTTTACAGATTCTTTTTTCTTTTCTTCTGGCAGTTCTTTTTCTTTCAGCACACCCGCTCTGCCGCAAATAATGATTCCAACAAGACAAAGTAAAATTCCAATCAAGACTATTCTTCCCCAATCAGTTGAAACCAAATCTGTAATGGTAGTTTTTCCTGGAGATGGAACAAAATTGTAATATATGGATGGCACCAATGCCCCAAATGCAGAAGTGAATCCGAGTAACACAGAGTTTCCAAGCGACATTCCGAGGTACCGCATTCCCAATCCGTAAGTGAGTCCTCCAATCCCCCATAAAATTCCCCAAAAGAAAGTCCACCCCAGCACAGCTGGATCCGTTGATGAAATGATTTCACCGAAATGAGGAATTGTAAGCCATGCTGCTATTGGTGGTACAATCAACCATGAAAACAATCCACCTACAATCCAGTAACTCTCCCATGACCATCCTTTTACTTTATTGTAAGGAACATAAAAACTTCCTGATGCGAATCCGCCAATGAAATGAAATATAATACCAAGTATAACCTGCATGTGATTAATATTTTCCTTACTTAATCAATGATTGTAGGACATCGTATCGATTTGCAAATGGATCATTTTTTGATTCACTTACTACATCAATATACATCACAGGTGAAGGCTTTGCAGTTTTGGTTGCAGGCCAATTCGGCACTGACCTACCATTTGGATTACCTGTTTTGATAAAGTTTGCGAAGAAGTCCTGCATGGTTGAAGAAACCTTATAATCGTCCTGTGTCCATGCATACACTTTATTATAATGCAGGTTTCCCATGCAATATTCTATTTCAGCAGAATGAACAGCCCCTTTTGGAATAGGAGGTTTTGGTGCTCCGGTATTTCTTTGAACGCCACCTGCCTGCCCTGCAACAGCATCACCCATTTCAGGAGTCATAGGTGGACGGGCACGTGTATAATAATAGCGGTAAACGGGTTGGCCGCCGCCAGTCTTTTCATGCATGTCAGCCCATCTCCATGTGCTAAAACTAATAAATCTATCACCTGCTAATTCAGTTGCAACCTTTTCAACATCCTGATCATTTGCAGGTACATATACTTTTAGAATTGCACTGCTTTGATCGCCATATAATTTCTTTATTGCATTTTCAAAATTTTGAACAGTAAATGATTCTTTACCCATGATTGATCTTGCTCCAGATTCTTCAGAATTCCATCCAACCATCATAGGAATTTTTGCTTGTTCACCAGCTTTAAAAATTGAAAGAGGGTCTTTTGGAAAGAAATAACCATCAAGTGTGGTTGGAAATCTGAATGTTCCGTGTTTGGTGGCCGCATTCAGAATTGAATCAGAAGAAAGACTTCTTAATGCTGACAAAGAAGCTGCGCCTGTTTTCCTTGCAAATTCCAATCCATTTTTTTCTGCATCAGATAATGCGACGGGGGGAAGCGCACCAAGCAGTGATCCACTTTCTCCAATTGCACCTGCAATAAGATTTCTTGAAAGGGGAGATACCATTTGAGCACTTACAGAAACAGAACCAGCTGATTCACCTGCGATGGTAATTTTATTTGGATCTCCACCAAATGATGAAATATTTTCTTTCACCCATTTCAGTGCTGCCGCCTGATCGAGCAATCCATAATTACCTGAAGCCTGGTGAGGAGACTCTTTTGTAAGCTCAGGATGTGCAAGGGAGCCAAATACTCCTAATCGATAGTTTACAGTAACGGTAACTATTCCTTTTTTTGCCATGCTTTCACCATCATATCTTCCTTCAGATCCATCACCTGCAACGAATCCACCTCCATAGAAATAGACCAGCACGGGTGCTTTTCCTTTTATGCCTTGCGTCCATACATTTAAATAGAGACAATCTTCGCTCATTCCGTTGGATCTAAAATTCATATCACCAAAAATGGGAGCTTGCATAGCACGGGGTCCAAATTTTTTTGTTTGAAGAACACCTTCCCATTTTTTTAATGGCTGTGGCTCTCTCCACCGAAAATCTCCTACGGGTGGAGCAGCAAAAGGGATTCCTTTGAAAGATAGAATTCCACTCTCTTCGCGTGCACCTTCAACCGTACCGTATTTTGTGTTGGCTTGAGGATCTTTGGATTGGCTTTGGAGTGTTCCCATTATGAAGAAGTTAAATACGAGCAAAATAAATAACTGTTCTTTTTTCATTTGAGTAGATTGATCGTTGAATTTAATTCTCAAAAGATACATCAAGTTTTTACATGACCGGATTTTGAATTAAGCGCCTAATTGGTTAGTTTTGCGCCCACTTATTGGCGAGGTAGCTCAGGTGGTTAGAGCGTCGGATTCATAACCCGAAGGTCTCGGGTTCAACTCCCGATCTCGCTACAAAGGTCTCATGAGAGGCCTTTTTTCGTTTAAATGAAGTTCTAACATTGTATAAGAGGTTTTCCCCCACAAATTGCGGAATTGTAACTTTTTTGTAATGTTTTCATAGGAAACAATAAGTGAAATCATTAAACAATTAATATTGCATTATCTGGTTAGTAGCAGGAACATTGTTTTATTAACTTTTTAAAACCGCTTTCCCATGACCAGAATTACATCGTATTGCCAGACTTGCACAGTCAAAAACTGCATTATGCTCAAGTCGTTCGGCGAAGACCACGGAGTTTACAAGCCTTTTAAACACCACTATGAATTCAAAAAAGGCGAATTGATTTTTAGAGAAGGAGATGAAATCAATGGTATCTATTTCATCCAAACAGGTGTGATCAAATTAGAGATGAACGCCGACTCGCAGAGACCATTTATTCTTAGGCTTATCGGACCAGGACAAACAATGGGCCACAGATTTCTGAGTTACACAGGTCTACAACCCTTTACTGCTACTGCAGTTGAGGACAGCAGAATCTGCTTCATTGAACTTGGCTTTTTCAAAAATCTTTATCAGAAAAATGAATTACTCCAGGAGGAAATCAGAAAAATTTTCTTGAGAGAGATTCGCGCCACAGAAGTGAAACTTTTACAAATTGCACAGCAAACCGTGAGAGAAAAAGTAGCCGGCATATTGGTACACTTGGCTGATACTTATAATTACAAACAGACCGGATTAGGAATTCGCGTGCATATTGACAGACAAGAGATGGCAGATTTAGCTGGCACCACCAAAGAACAGGTGTCGCGGATTTTAGCTGATTTTGAGAAGGAACAACTGATCCGTTTCAGGGCGAAACATTTCAAATTTATTTCAGTTGATAAACTCAGACAGCTTGCTGAGAAGCAGACTGCCATATTGGAAGAAAGCCAACAATTGGAGGCATAATTCGAACCTATATTCATTGAATTATTGGTTCACAGTTAGTACCTTTGCAGCCGTAAAATTACCTTATGGCAGCAAAAATTAAAGTACTGAATCCAGTCGTTGAACTGGATGGCGATGAGATGACTAGAATCATCTGGAAATTCATCAAAGACAAATTGATCCTTCCCTACCTGGATCTTGATATTAAATACTATGACCTGGGTGTAGAATACCGTGATCAAACCAATGATCAAGTAACCATCGATGCCGCAAATGCCATTAAACAGTATGGTGTTGGTATCAAATGTGCTACCATCACCCCAGATGAAGCCCGTGTAAAGGAATTCAACCTTAAACAAATGTGGAAGAGTCCAAATGGCACCATCAGAAACATTCTTGATGGAACTGTATTTCGCGAGCCTATTGTTATCAAAAATATTCCTCGTCTGGTTACCAATTGGGACAGTCCAATCATTGTTGGACGTCATGCATTTGGTGATCAATACCGTGCAACTGACTTTACGGTGCCTGGGAAAGGAAAACTAACCATCAAATTCGAAGGAGAAGACGGACAGATCATTGAGCATGAAGTATATCAATTCAAAGGTGCTGGTGTTGCATTAAGCATGTACAATACCGACGAAAGCATTAAAGGATTTGCAAGAAGTTGTTTTAACATGGCTCTTCAAAAGGGCTGGCCTTTATACATGAGTACTAAGAATACTATTCTTAAAAAATATGATGGCCGTTTCAAAGATATCTTTCAAGAGATCTATGAAAATGAATTTAAAACTGCATTTGAGGCAGCTGGAATTATTTACGAGCACCGTTTGATCGATGATATGGTTGCTAGTGCTTTGAAATGGAATGGCAAGTTTGTTTGGGCTTGTAAAAACTATGATGGTGATGTGCAGAGTGATACTGTAGCACAGGGATTTGGCTCACTTGGATTGATGACATCTGTACTTGTTACTCCAGATGGAAAAACAATGGAATCTGAAGCTGCTCACGGAACAGTAACACGTCACTACCGTGATCATCAGAAAGGAAAACCAACAAGCACCAACCCTATTGCATCCATTTTTGCATGGACAAGAGGATTGGCATTCAGAGGAAAACTCGATAACAACCAAGAGCTGATAAAATTTGCCGATGCACTAGAAGCGGTTTGTATTGAAACTGTGGAAGAGGGAAAAATGACCAAAGATCTTGCAGTATGTATCCATGGGAATAAAGTAAACCATGGAGAACACTTCCTTTATACTGAAGAATTCCTTGATGCGATTGATGCAAACCTTAAAAAGAAAATGGTGATCTAACAAGATTTCATTACACATAACAAAATCCCGATCTATCAATCGGGATTTTTTATTTCATATCAAACATTTTTAATAAAAGCTGTTTTCCAGAGCTGAAATTCAATCCGGCAAACCGCCCTCGCTGCACGATTAAATTATTCTCATGTGGATGCGAAAGGTAATAATGGAATGCAAATTTGCTTGATGGAATTTCCCATCCATTAATTTGTCCGAACCTTAAATCATTAAAGACAAGTGTATCTCCCCATTTTTCTAGCGTATAATATCCCTGACTAAATGTTTTCAGATCCATCACTTCCTGATGATCATGAATACTATCCAGATAACTTTTATGTTGATCAAAATGATAATATGAGAATTGCCTGTCGCTTATGATCGATTTATAACCTACCCTAAATCCAGTACTGTCTTGAATGACAGCTGTCCACAAGAAATTATTAAACAGGGTTGGTGCAGTAAAATGGCGACTTCCGTTTGGAAGGTCATTCTTTATTGAATTCTCTATGATGGTTTTATTGATCAATGCAAAAGCCAAATAAAAAACTGGAACCATCATCCCCACCTGTGCAAATTTCATGCGTCGGGAATGATCCATTTTGAACAACAATAAAAAGAAAAAAACTACGAATGGGACAATCGTAAAAAAAGGATCTGCAACATATAATACATTCAACGAAACCCTGATAGAAGAAAAAGGCTCGAATAAACCTACCCCATAATTGTTCATTGCATCAAGCAGCAAATGGATCAGGACCTCGATCAAAAAAAATGAAAACCATTTTAGTGTTGATATCTCCTCCGCCCTGTGCCATTTGGAGGCAATCAATGCAAGAAAGAAGGCGATAATAAATGCAAATAAAAATGAATGAGTTAAACCTCTGTGGGCGATCAATGCTTTTGTGATTGGCAGCCAGGCACCACTGATAAAATCAATATCGGGAATGCTTTGTGCCAATGCGCCCCAGAGCATGGCTTTTCTTCCCGACTTTTTATCCATCAATACCTCACCGACACAAGCACCAAGTACTATGTGTGTGATAGAATCCATTAAAATCTGACATCTCTCATCTGTTGCCCGCCAGGACCACCCATGTTGGATGAAGGCTGTTGGCCTTTGTATTTATTGAATCGATAGATGAAGGTCATCATGAAATATCTTGTAAGGCGATTAACCCTTGTATCAACGATGTTGTTTCCATTGACAGTTCTGGCAATTGCCTTGTTTTGATTCAAAATATCAAATCCTGAAATTCTGAAAATACCATTCTTCTTTTTGAACAATGTCTTTTCAAAATTCGCGTTCAATAACGCGATGTTTTGGTTAACAGAAGATGACAAACCTCTGTTGATGATATATTCTATATCATGTCTGAATACCCATCCGCCAGGAATATCAACTCTTGAATTATTGGTGAGGGTCCAGCTGTGATAATTTACGTTGGGCTGTCCAGACAAAGTATATGTTGTTCTGTTCACGCCATACCTTCCACCCATATCAAACTCCAACCAATCCTTCCAATTGAATTCCATTTTTGCACCTTGGGCAAACAGGAGGGTTCTTGCAAAATTTTGAGCGTTGTCAATTAGGGTAATGTTGTTGTTGTATGCTGCCGTTCCATTAAACGACAGAATGTATGTTCTATTTTTCCAAGGTTTGCTGAAATTGTAAAAACCACTTGCAGAGTATGCACCATTCACATTATCGTAGGTGGTTAACTGACTACCGTTGTTTCCAACGCGAAGCGTGTTGTTCACAATTTGATTGTGGGTAAAATTGAAATTAGACCCGATGAAAAATGTCTGACCTGTAAGGAAATTCAAATTGTTGAATGAGAGACTGAAAATATGTGCCAACTCAGGCTTCAACAATGGATTACCTTGGGTCTGGTATTGGGGATTTGAAACATCCTTCACAGGTTGCAACTGACTGAATGAAGGCTGATTGGCATTTCCATTATAAAAGAATCTCAACGTTTTATTTCTGGTGAAATTATATGCGAAGTTGGCAGACGGCAGCAGGTTCAAACGCTTGATGGGCGTGTATGCACTGTCTTTTGTAATTGAGTATCCTCTTTGATAGACAGGCTGTGTACTTGCGCCGAAAGTATAGTTATACTTCTTGCGCGTTGTCCTGATGTTTGCACCCATACGCTGACGGATAAAATCCGTTTCGTAAGCATTGCTCAGCAAATTTGAAAACACAGGATTTCCCAAAGCATCCAGCACATAGGTAGCACGGTCATTGTTTACATAAGACTGACTATAAGAGTATATCAAGTCAAGGTATCTTCCTTGCATGATTGGCTCTGAGTAATTAAACCTGATATTGAAATTATCAGATTGATTGTTGGTGTTGACGATTTGCCTTAAGATGGTGCTATCAACACTACTAAGCAGATAATTTTTTGTGACATTGTTTTTATTACTCTCACCGTCTGTTGTATTGTATCCACCAGTGATATTAACTGATAGATTTCTTCCGCGTTTTTGAAACTTGTGGTTAAAAATTAGGTTACCATTGAAACTTGGCGTGTTTGATTTTGAAAAATCATTGTTTCTACCTCTACTTGTAGTATCAATATCATTTTTCAAATAATCAAAAACACTAGCAGTTGTAGAATTCGATTCACGTGCAAAAAATTCAGGAATGAACTTTACATAATTGAATGAATCGATGTTCCATTCGAAGTTCAATGATGCTCTATGCGTGTAAACATTTGATGAAGAATTCACCACCTGATGGTTCAAAAATTTTGTGTTCTGAAAGAAATTTTGAGAGGCGATATCTCTTTCTATATCAGTTTTGCGTGATGAATAACTGTAGTTTCCGTATACAGATCCTTTTTTATTTTCAAAATCATTTCTGAAGTTGGCGCCAATTGAATTTGTTGAACTCAATCCTTCTTGTCCACCGATTCCCCCTTGATTATTACCACCAATCATCACCTGAAAGCCTCTTCCACCACCGCCGCCGCCTTGTCCACCAAATCCACCGCCACCACTGCTGTTGAAGTCGAATGTGCTTGAATTGTTGTTGTTTGCACCTCCAAAAACAGAAAGCTGTTTGTTGTTATTAAAAATATTCACATTGGTGGTTGCAGCATATCGATCATTGGTGCCCGCTCCCACACTTGTTCTGCTGAATACCCCTTTGTTTCTATCTTTTTTTAATTGCAAATTGATCACCTTGTCCGGCTCACCATCTTTGATTCCAGACGCGTTTGCTAAATCACCATAGTCATCTACCACTTGAACCTTATCGATCATGTCTGCTGACAACTGCTGAGTTGCAGCTTTGGGATCACCACTGAAAAAGTCTTTACCATTTACCCGCACTTTAGTAACTGTTTTCCCTTGAGCAGTAATATTACCGTTTTTGTCTACTTCAATACCGGGCATCTTTTTAAGCAGGTCCTCCACCATTGCATTCGGCTTCAACCGAAATGAATCTGCTTTGTATTCTACAGTATCCTCTTTTACAATTACAGGTGGTACCGAAACCACAATTTCTTGCAACGAGCTGTATGATGGGCGAAGTTTAATGTCCTCCAACTTAAGCACTTCCTCATCAGCTGGAATAGAATATGCCTTTAAAGTAGTACCATAACCAAGGCTGGAAATCATCAACACAAACTTTCTCTCAGGAATTCCTTTAATCAGGAAAAATCCAACATTGTTGGTGAGGGTCTTGATGGTATCTTTCCCACCCGCGATGTAAACACCAATGGTTGCCCTTGAAATTGGGTTCCCCAGGGTATCCACCAGTCTTCCGTTCACCTGAAATCCTTCTTGTGAAAAAGCCCCTAAACTTGTTAACAAAACAATAAACAGTGCGTAAAATCCTCTTTTCATACTAGTAAATTCGGGAATTGGATGACAAAGGTAATGCTTTGCCTTCGGTGACCCCCTCCTTTCAGGATAAATGAACTAAATTTGACCCCCTAGAAAGAACCGAAGGTTATGTTTACATTCTTATCGAAGATTTTGGGCGGAAGCAAGTCGGAAAAAGACGTCAAACTCATCTATCCGATCGTAGAAAAAATCAATGGGCATTTTTCATCATACACATCCCTGACCAATGACCAACTTAGGTCAAAAACCAATGAATTCAGGGCTAGGATCAAGGCATATCTAAAGGATATTGATCAGTCCATCCATGACCTCAACCAACAGGCAGAAAATTTGCCTGCTGAAGACATCCTTGGCAAAGACAATATTTACAAGGAAGTGGATGAATTGAAGAAAAAGAGAGATGCTCAGATCGAAGAAATTTTACATGAAATACTGCCCGAAGCATTTGCAGTTGTGAAAGAAGCAGGACGCAGATTCAAAGAGAATGACGAATTGGTTTCATCCGCAACAGATCTGGACCGTGATTTAAGTGTGAAAAAAGATTATGTTACCATCCAAGGAAATGAATCTGTTTTCAAAACAAGTTGGATGGCTGCTGGAAGCATGGTGAATTGGAACATGGTTCATTATGATGTTCAATTGATTGGTGGTACTGTGTTACATCAGGGAAAAATCTCCGAGATGGCAACCGGCGAGGGAAAGACATTGGTATCTACACTTCCCGCTTATTTGAATGCGCTTGCAGGAGAAGGTGTTCATATTGTAACCGTGAATGATTACCTAGCAAAACGCGACTCTGAATGGAATGGAACCTTGTTTGAATGGCTGGGACTCACCGTTGATTGTATTGACAAGCATCAACCACACTCAGATGCAAGAAGAAAAGCATATCAGGCAGATATCACATACGGCACGAACAATGAATTCGGTTTCGATTATCTGAGAGATAATATGGTACACTCTCCTGATGAGATGGTACAGAGAAAACATCATTTTGCCATGGTGGATGAAGTGGATAGTGTATTAATTGATGATGCTAGAACTCCATTGATTATTTCTGGTCCGGTTGCGAAGGGTGATGATCAACAGTATCATATTCACAAGCCCCGCATTCAGCAATTGGTAGAAGTGCAGAAACAAATTGTATCCAAATCATTGTTGGATGCAAAAAAATTAATTGCAGAAGGTAAAGACGGCCCACAAGATGGTGGCTTGCATTTGATGCGTGCATACAGAGGGCTACCAAAGAATTCAGCACTCATCAAATTTTTAAGTGAGCCAGGAATCAAGGTCAAGTTGCAACGTGCCGAAAATTATTATCTGGCAGAGCAGCAAAAACAAATGCCTGTTGTTGACGAGGAACTGTTTTTTCATATAGACGAAAAAAATAATCAGGTTGAATTAACCGACAAAGGTTTGCACTATATCACAAAATCAGGTGAAGACCCCAACTTCTTTGTATTGCCTGATTTGTCAATTGAATTAGCAGAAATTGAAAAGAGTACGATATCTGTTGATGAAAAAATCAATCAAAAAGAAAATCTTCTGCAAGTATACTCTCAAAAGGCAGACAGGATACATACCATTCAACAATTACTGAAGGCATTTACACTTTTTGAAAAAGATGTTGAATATGTTGTCATGGAAGGATTGGTGAAAATTGTAGATGAGCAAACAGGAAGGATCATGGAGGGCAGGCGTTACAGCGATGGCTTGCATCAGGCAATTGAAGCGAAAGAAAATGTAAAGATTGAAGCGGCTACACAAACATATGCAACTGTAACACTCCAGAATTATTTCAGGATGTACCACAAGCTTGCTGGTATGACTGGTACCGCTGAGACAGAGGCTGCAGAATTTTGGAATATCTATAAACTTGATGTTGTCTCCATTCCAACCAATCTTTCTCTGATCAGAAAAGATCAAGAGGATTTGGTTTACAAAACCAAAAGAGAAAAATTCAAAGCAGTCATTGATGAGGTTGAAAAATTGAGAAACGCAGGAAGACCAATCCTTGTTGGTACAACTTCCGTTGAGGTTTCAGAATTGTTATCCAGAATGCTTCAACAGAAAAAAATTCCACACAACGTACTCAATGCAAAGCAGCACGCACGTGAAGCACAGGTGGTTGCAGAAGCAGGTTTAGCCGGGAATGTAACCATTGCAACAAATATGGCTGGTCGCGGTACAGATATCAAACTTGGTCCTGGTGTGAAAGAAGCTGGTGGACTCGCGATTATTGGCACCGAGCGACACGAGAGCAGACGCGTTGACAGACAATTGAGGGGTCGTGCAGGAAGACAGGGAGATCCCGGTTCTTCACAATTCTATGTATCACTTGAAGATGATCTCATGAGAATGTTTGGAAGTGATCGCATTGCATCACTCATGGACAGAATGGGTTACAAAGAAGGTGAAGTCATTCAGCACAGTATGATCACCAAGAGCATTGAAAGGGCTCAAAAGAAAGTTGAAGAAAACAACTTTGGCATCAGAAAAAGATTACTGGAGTATGATGATGTGATGAACAAACAAAGAAGTGTTGTATATGGGAAAAGACAACACGCATTGTTTGGAGAGAGACTTGCACTTGATTTAGACAACTCATTTTATGCTGTTGCATCAAATCTTGTTCAGCAATATGCAGGCACTTCAGATTTTGATGGTTTCAGCCTCAATGTCATCATGCAACTTGGTATAAACACCTCCATTACATCAACAGAACTTGAAAAATCCGACCTCGGATCGCTCAGTGAAAAATTATACCAAGAAGCCATCCAACATTATCAGTTCAGAAAACAAAGCATCGCAAAACAAGCGCTTCCTGTTTTTCAAAATGTAAAGCTTATACAGGGCAGCAATGTTGTAAATGTTTTTGTTCCGCTTACAGATGGTAAAAAAACAATCAATGTCTTAACCAACTTAGACAAAACAATACAGAGCAATGGAGCAGAACTTCTATCCTCACTGGAAAAATCCATCACACTCAGCATCATCGATGATAGTTGGAAAGAGCACCTAAGAGCAATGGATGATCTTAAGCAAAGTGTACAAACTGCGGTATATGAACAAAAAGATCCGCTGGTGATATATAAACAATCTGCATTTGAATTGTTTTCTAACATGGATGCAGAAGTGAACAAAGACATCGTATCATTCCTATGTCATGCAGCTTTACCAGCAGAGAACAATGGAGGTTCACTCAGAGAAGGAAGAGAATCCAAGACGGATATGAGCAAGATGCGGGAGAGAAAAGATGAATTTTCTTCTGCACCTGCACATGGTCCCATAGAAGGCGGCAATGAGTATCACGATCCATCACAATCGGTAAAATCAGAGCCAGTAAAGGTTGGGCCTAAAGTGGGCAGAAACGATCCTTGTCCTTGTGGAAGTGGAAAGAAGTACAAAGCCTGCCACGGAAAAGACCAGGAATAATTTGCATCAAGCATAACGACTGAATACATGTTGAAAGAAAAAATAGAACAGCTATCAAAGGCATACTTCGAATCTTATAGAAGTGTTCGTCATCATTTGCATGCACACCCTGAATTGAGTTACAAAGAATTTAATACTTCAACATTCATACAGCAACATCTGAATGAATTAAATATCCCCTATCAAGTAATGGCGGAGACAGGTGTTGTTGCTTTGGTTGAAGGAAAAAAATCCGACAGAGTAATTGCATTGAGGGCCGACATAGACGCATTGCCCATTCAAGAAGAAAACAATATTCCATATGCCTCTACAGTTCCAGGTGTTATGCATGCATGCGGACATGATGTGCATACAAGCATATTGCTTGGTGCTGCTAAAATATTAAATGAAACCAGGGGAGATTGGGAAGGAACAGTGAAACTAATTTTTCAACCAGGGGAAGAAAAAAATCCAGGTGGTGCAAGCATTATGATCAAAGAGGGTGTGTTGGAAAACCCTGCACCAAGAGCAATCGTAGGACTGCATGTTCATCCTATATTGGAGACAGGAAAATTAAGTTTCATTGCAGGTAAATCAATGGCAAGTGCTGATGAAATTTATATTACTGTAAAAGGAAAAGGCGGACATGCTGCTACTCCCCATTTGACAGCAGATACTGTATTGACAGCTTCAGAATTGGTTGTTGCCTTGCAGCAAGTTGTCAGCAGAGACAGGAATCCATTTTCACCTTCGGTGCTTTCGATCTGTGCAATCAATGGTGGATTCACCACAAATGTGATCCCATCGGAAGTTAAACTCATGGGTACTTTTAGGGCCATGGACGAAAAGTGGAGATTTGATGCGCACAAGAGGATTCAAGAAGTGGTAGATGGAGTTGCTAAATCAACCGGCGCAGAGATAGAACTGAAAATTGATGTTGGATACCCAACGGTATATAATGATCCAGTGATCACCGAAAGAGCAAGAAGCATTGCATCGGAAACATTTGGAACTAGCAATGTTGAAGAAGGCGAATTGCGCATGGGTGCAGAAGACTTTGGTTATTACTCTCAAAAAATTGCCGGATGTTTCTTCAGATTGGGGACAGGCAACAAGAAGAAAAATATAATTTCAGGTGTTCATACACCTACCTTTGATATTGATGAGGATGCAATTGAAATTGGCATGAGGATGATGGCAACGTTAGGTGCCACACTCTGATCAATTGAAATTTAAATATGCCGTATGCAACAGAAACTCAGAAAAGAACAGGCCCTGGAATATCATTCAAAAGGCAGACCAGGTAAGATAGAGGTCATACCAACGAAGGAAGCAAAAACCCAAAGAGATTTATCCCTCGCATATTCTCCAGGTGTTGCGGAACCGTGTAAAGAAATCCATGAAAACATTGAAAATGTATACAAGTACACTGCCAAAGGAAATTTGGTAGCCGTAATCAGCAATGGTACAGCAGTACTTGGATTAGGAGATATTGGTCCGGAAGCTGGTAAGCCTGTGATGGAAGGAAAGGGTGTTTTATTTAAAATTTTTGCAGACATTGATGTATTTGATATTGAAATTGCAGAAAAGGATCCAGTAAAATTTGTTGAAATTGTAAAAGCATTGCAACCAACTTTCGGTGGAGTAAATCTTGAAGACATCAAGGCTCCTGAATGTTTTTATATTGAACAAAGACTTAAGGAGGAAATGAATATTCCGGTCATGCATGATGATCAGCATGGCACAGCAATCATTAGTTCTGCTGCATTGCTAAATGCACTTGAGATACAAGGAAAGGATATTAAAAAAGTTGTCTTTGTAGTAAATGGAGCAGGTGCCGCAGCCATGGCCTGCGTCGAACTATACATTGCATTGGGAGCAAAAAAAGAAAATGTGTTGATGTTTGATTCAAAGGGGCTCATCCACAAAAAGAGGAATGACCTTGATGAAAGAAAACAAAATTTTGCTGTTGAGAAAAGCGAATTGACACTGGAAGATGCTTTCAAAGGTGCAGATGTTTTCATTGGGCTAAGCAAAGGAAATGTTGTGAGCAAGGAGATGGTAAAGTCTATGGCTCCCAATCCAATTGTTTTCGCCATGGCTAACCCCGATCCTGAAATCAGTTGGGAAGATGCAACTTCAACCAGAGAGGATATCATCATGGCCACAGGCAGATCTGATTACCCTAATCAAGTAAACAATGTATTGGGATTCCCTTATATATTTCGCGGTGCGCTTGATGTAAGAGCAACACAAATCAATCAGGAAATGCAACTTGCTGCCGTAAAAGCACTGGCTGAATTAACAAAGAGTCCTGTGCCAGATATCGTCAACATGGCATACAACGAATCCACTATTGCGTTTGGACCCAACTACATCATTCCAAAACCAATGGATCCGCGATTGATCAGCACAGTCTCTCCTGCCGTTGCAAAAGCAGCAATGGAATCTGGTGTTGCTAAGAAACCCATTTCGAATTGGAATGCATATGAAATTGAATTGAATAAACGACTGGGCATCGACAATCAATTGGTGAGGGCATTGGGCAACAAGGCAAGAAGAGATCCTAAGCGCGTTGTATTTGCAGATGCGGAAAACACCAACGTCTTGAAAGCGGCTCAGCTTGCACTAGACGAAGGAATAGCTATACCTATTTTATTAGGAACTCCTGAAATCATCAAGGCACTGGCAGAAGAGCATAACATAAGTATTGACGGCATTCAGATCATCAATCCGAAAAGTCAGGATGAAAAAGAAGTTAGAAAAAAATACGGTGAAATATTTTTCAAAAAACGTCAGCGCAGAGGTGTGAACAGCCAGGAAGTTGACAAGCTGATGCGAGATAGGAATCATTTTGGATGCATGATGGTGGAAATGGGTGATGCAGATGCAATGATTTCAGGTTTAAGCAGAAATTATCCAGATACCATCCGTCCTGCTATCCAAATCATTGGAAAAGAAGACGGCGTTTGCAAAATTGCAGGCATGTATATCATGCTGACCAAAAAAGGGCCTTTGTTCCTTGCTGATACAACTGTAAATTTCAATCCAACTGCCGAGGAATTAGCAGACATTACATTACTGGTTGCAAAAGAAGTACGAACATTTGGAATCACACCACGCATTGCCATGTTGAGCTACTCAAACTTTGGCAGCAGTGATACACCTGAAGCAATCACAGTTAGAAATGCAAGAGCGATTGTTAAACAGAAAAACCCTTCATTGATCGTTGATGGTGAGATGCAGGGAATTGTTGCCTTTAACAGAGATCTAATGCGTGAGAGTTATCCATTCTCTGAACTCATTGATGCAGGTGAAGTGAACACACTCATATTCCCTAACCTGAGTTCCGGTAACATTGCATACAATCTCTTGCAGGAAGTAGGTGGCGCAGATGCCATAGGACCAGTATTGCTGGGATTGAAAAAACCAGTTCACGTATTGCAAATTGGATCATCAACCAGAAGCATTTTGAACATGGTGGTAATTGCAGTCATTGATGCACAATATAAAATGAGGAAAGCAGATAGAGGATGAACATTTTCTCAAGATTAGGTGAGTTTCTTCTGATGATCAAAGGCATGTTTACCAAGCCTGAGCATTGGCGCATGTATTGGAAAGAATTGATGCACCAATGTGTTGAACTCGGGATTGGATCATTGGGTATTGTATCCATCATTTCTGTTTTCATCGGTGCAGTATCTACCCTTCAAACCGCATATCAGTTTGTTAGTCCAATTATTCCTCGATCTGTCATTGCACAAATTGTAAGGGACAGTGTAATATTGGAGTTTGCTCCGACAATTACTTGTATTGTTCTTGCAGGTGTTGTTGGTAGTAAGATTTCGTCTGAATTGGGAAATATGAGAGTCAGTGAGCAGATTGACGCATTAGAAATTATGGGTATCAATACCAAAGCATACCTGATTCTTCCAAAAATTATTGCAGCCTTGATTACTATACCATTGCTTGTAATCATCGCAATGACGCTTGGTATTTGGGGCGGAAGGATGATTGGAGATTTAACCGGTATTTTACCACATGAAATTTATGACAGAGGTCTTTGGGATTCATTTGTACCATACAACGTAACCTTCTCTCTAACCAAGGCCTATACATTTGCATTTATCATCACAGCGATACCAGCATATTTTGGTTATAACGTAAGGGGTGGTGCACTGGAAATTGGAAGAGCAAGTACAACTGCCGTAGTTACAAGCTGTATCATGATTTTATTGGCAGATTATATTTTGGCAGCCATCCTATTATAAAACATCAGCATGATTGTCATTGAACATATTAAAAAAGGATTTGCGGACAAGACAGTTATCGCAGATGTTTCAGCGACGTTTGAAACAGGAAAATGTAATCTGATCATTGGAGCCAGTGGAAGCGGAAAGACTGTATTGATGAAGTGTCTTGTTGGCCTCCTGGAGCCTGATGCAGGAAACATCATTTATGATGGCACCAACTTCACTCAACTGGATGCTGATCATAAAAAGATCATGCGAAGAAAAATTGGCATGCTATTCCAGGGTTCGGCTTTGTTTGATAGCATGACTGTTGAAAGCAATGTCATGTTTCCATTGGACATGTTTACAAATCAAACCAAAGCAGAAAAACAAAAAAGAGTTGATGAAGTACTCGACAGAGTAAACCTTGGCGAAGCGCATAAAAAATTTCCAGCAGAACTAAGCGGTGGTATGAAAAAAAGGGTAGGTATTGCCAGGGCAATAGTGTTGAATCCGCAATTTTTATTTTGTGATGAACCTAACTCAGGTCTCGACCCTCAAACTTCACTCGTGATCGACAAACTTATCAAGGAGATCACTACAGAATTCAACATAACGACTGTTGTCAATACACATGACATGAACAGTGTGATGGAAATCGGCGATAAGATTATTTACATGTATCAGGGAAACAAAGAATGGGAAGGCAGCAATGCTGAGATCATTTTCAGCAAAAATGAGCGTCTGAATAATTTCATCTTCGCTTCTGAATTCCTCAAAGATGCCAAAGACATGAGAATGCTGGAGGTTAAAGGCAAAATTCAGAATGACCGAGACATGGATAAACTTTTAAATTCATAGTCGAACCCCTCCCCCTTTTTTACTATCTTCGCGACACAAAATATTGATTTTACCATGTCTGTTTTAGTGAACAAATCATCCAAAATTATTGTACAGGGTTTCACAGGCACAGAAGGCACTTTTCATGCTACACAAATGATTGAATATGGCACCCAGGTGGTAGGGGGCGTTACTCCAGGAAAGGGAGGCACCAAACACCTTGATCGTCCTGTATTCAATACAGTTGCAGATGCTGTGAAAACCACCGGAGCAAACGTGAGCATTATTTTTGTTCCTCCTGCATTTGCTGCAGATGCTATCATAGAAGCTGCGGAAGCTGGCATTGAATTGGTGGTTTGTATCACAGAGGGTATTCCTGTGCAAGACATGGTGAAGGTTAAGAACTACCTAGAAGGAAAGAAAACCAGGCTTGTTGGGCCAAACTGCCCTGGCGTAATCACCGCTGATGAAAGTAAAGTAGGTATTATGCCTGGATTCATATTCAAGAAAGGATCTATTGGTATTGTTTCCAAATCTGGAACCCTAACATACGAAGCTGCTGACCAAATTGCAAAGGCTGGCCTGGGTGTAACCACAGCTATTGGAATTGGTGGTGATCCCATTATTGGTACCCCTACCAGAGACGCGGTTGAATTGCTCATGAATGATCCAGAAACAAAAGGCATCGTCATGATTGGTGAGATTGGAGGAAGCATGGAAGCAGATGCGGCAAAATGGATCAAGGCACACGGCACTAAACCTGTAGTAGGATTCATCGCAGGTCAGACTGCACCTCCAGGAAGAAGAATGGGTCATGCTGGAGCGATTATTGGAGGCTCTGATGATACTGCTGCTGCCAAAATGAAGATTATGCGTGAGTGTGGAATTCATGTAGTTGACAGTCCGGCTGATATTGGAAAAACCATGGCAGCAGCCATGTCTGGCAAATAATTTATTTCAGAGGCTCGATGAAGCAATCCAAGATTTATCATATTCCTTACAAATACCGTAAGGTTGAAAACCTGCACATCTTACTTTGGTTGTTGAAGGACATCTGTTGGGCACTTAATTTAAAGTACCCTGCCCTTGTAATGATCATTCCAACTTTAACAGTTGCAATTTTAATAACTTATCAAACCAGGAAAGTATCGAGTGAGCTCATGCACAATCTGGCAATTGATTTTTGGATTACTGCCAACTGCACTTGGATGATCGGTGAATTTTTTCAATGGGATCAAAATTTGATAGGAACTTACGGCTTGAGGGAATTTTCTATAATACCATTCGGCATCGGGCTGCTAATTCTTGCCTATTACTACCTTTACTACATGCACAGATCTGATTTTGAGGAGAAAGTTGAAAAACAAACCGAGATGCTCATCCATCAGGATGAATTGAAGCACAACAACTAATCTTGCCCAAAACCCCTACTTGAGCTATCTTTGGGCACTTTTTAAGCACCCAATTTTTTTAATATGTTCAGAACACATACCTGCGGGGAATTAAGACTGGCAAATGTTGGCACAAATGTGACACTGGCCGGATGGATACAAACCATCAGAAAATTTGGTGCCATCACATTTGTTGATTTACGCGATAGGTATGGAATTACCCAATTGGTGTTTAACGAAGGATTATCCAGTCAACTGGAGAGCAATCCACTTGGAAGGGAGTTTGTCTTGCAAGCAAAGGGAAAGGTAATTGAAAGAAGCAATAAAAATCTGACGATCCCAACCGGTAAAATTGAAATTGAACTTACTGAATTTTCCATCCTTAATAAATCTGTTACTCCTCCTTTCACCATACAAGATGATACAGACGGAGGAGATGATCTTAGAATGAAGTACAGGTATCTTGATCTCAGAAGGAATGCAGTAAAAAAGAACCTAGAATTAAGATATGCAGTCAATCGCTCCGCAAGAAACTACCTCCATGAAAACCAATTCATGGATATTGAAACTCCATTCCTTATTAAATCTACGCCTGAAGGTGCAAGAGATTTTGTAGTGCCATCCAGAATGAATCCAGGCCAGTTTTATGCCCTACCTCAGTCACCTCAAACATTCAAGCAATTATTGATGGTGAGCGGATATGACAGGTACTATCAAGTTGTAAAATGTTTTAGAGATGAAGACCTGAGAGCAGATAGACAACCTGAATTCACACAGATCGACTGTGAAATGTCTTTCGTAGAACAAGAAGACATTCTGAATATGTTTGAGGGATTGGTCAAGCGTATTTTCAAAGATGTAAAAGGAATTGATTATACTGAATCAGTAGAAAGGATGACATGGGAAGATGCCATGTGGCATTTTGGAAATGATAAGCCAGATATTCGTTTTGGCATGAAGATTCATACCCTGAAAAAACCCTCTACCGTTTATTTCAACAAACAAGATCATTCAGGTCTTATCAATGGTGCAAATTTTGCAGTGTTTGATGGAGCAGAAACTGTTCTAGCCATTTCCGTACCGGGTGGTGCAGCATATACAAGAAAGCAACTAGATGAACTTACAGAATGGGTAAAGCGTCCTCAAATAGGCATGAAAGGATTGGCCTATATACGATACAATGAAGATGGAACTGTAAAAAGCAGCATTGATAAATTCTATGCTGAAGAGAGACTGAAAAAAATTGTTGAAACAACTGTATCCAACAAAGGCGATATCGTTTTGATTCTTGCAGGCTCAGAGGAAAGGACCCGTAAAGCAATGAGTGAATTGAGACTTGAGTTGGGTGAACAATTGGGAATGAGGAAAAAAGATGAGTTCAAATTATTGTGGGTACTGGACTTCCCACTGTTTGAATACAGTGAAGAAGACAACAGATGGGTTGCCAGACATCACCCTTTTACTTCTCCAAAACCTTCCCAGATCAGTACAATGATCGAGAACGAACCCTCTATCAAGGATGCATCTAATTATCTTTCACATCCATATGCACAGATCAAGGCCAATGCATATGACATGGTTTTAAATGGAAATGAAATTGGAGGAGGGTCTATCAGAATTTATCAGAGAGAACTACAGGAAAAAATGTTTGCTGCTCTTGGAATGAGCAAGGAAGAAGCATTGCATAAATTCGGATTTTTACTAGGTGCGTTTGAATACGGTGCTCCGCCACACGGAGGCATTGCATTCGGATTCGACAGGCTTTGCTCTATTCTTGGAGGAAGCGAAAGCATCCGTGATTTCATTGCATTTCCTAAAAACAACTCAGGTAGAGATTTAATGCTCGACGCTCCATCTTCTATCGATGACGTTCAATTAAAAGAATTGAACCTGAAGATCAACTTGTCTTAAGATTATTTTTTCTTCTTAGCAACATCGATTCTCTTCACACGGATATTTTTAAACCGCACAACATCTCCATGTCCGAGAAATCCAATATGTCCAGTTGGATTCTTTAACCCTGGGTGATCTCTATGATCAGCCGTTCCATCAACAGAGGCATCTTTGATATTTCCATTGAGTATGACCTGACCATTTAAAATCACTTTAACCTGATCACCTTTTACAACAACGGTTTCTTCATTCCACTCACCAGTTGGTTTCAAGTAACCTCTTTTTGCAGGAATGACTCCATACACTGATCCATGGTATTGATAAGGATTAAGTTTGGCGTAAACTGGCGCTTCATTATCCAGTATCTGTAATTCCATTCCAACATAGGCTGCATCACCAGTGAGGGGTGCTCGTATTCCTAAACCGTTGTTAGCACCAGGAGTTAATTGAAATTCAAACCTCAACTCAAAATCAGCAAACTCATCAGCAGTATATAAATTCCCACCGCTTCCGCCTGTAGGGTTCACTTCAATGGTACCGTCTTTTACTATATAACTGGTTTTACTTCCAACCCATTTATCCAAATTGCTTCCATCAAACAATGATTCAAAACCTTCATTGAGTTCTTCAGCAGTCAATCTTGTTGTGAGATTATCAGATGGTAATTCACGAATGTAAAGGTTGCGATAGGCAACATAGGTTCCATGTGCCTGCAGTTCAATTTGTTCTTTTACAAAAATTGGAATGTTTCGATCCCAATAATTTTCCAATACAACATTGTCAGTTACTTTAATGCCATTCAGAAAAACAGTTACACGATCACCTTTCATGATGATATGGAAATTGTTCCACTCCTTGATCGCATTGTCAGCAACCACAGTGGGTTTACTCTCGTTTGTTTTGTTGTTGTATAAGCCGCCTGACCCTACCTGAGCACCTACTTCTCTTCTACTGGTATCCCATATTTGCACTTGTGGACTTCCTCTTAAATAAATTCCAGCATCACCTTTTTCAGTTATTTTCCAATCCACATACATTTCAAAATCACCATACTTTTTTACTGTACACAAATTATCTCCATGCCCAGTAAAAATTAAAAGTCCATTATCAACCATCCAGTCATTCTTTGCTTTTCCATTTGCCTCTGCTTCTGCATTCAGTAATTCTTCAGAACTCATTTTTGAACGGGAAATAGGATTGCCCACAAGTCCTTTCCATCCTGTCAAATCTTTTCCATTGAACATAGATTCAAAACCATAATCATAAGGAATTGATTTAGCCCTGGCAGCAAGAGCTTTTACAAGTACAGCACTATCAGTTCCGCTAATCAATGGAAGTGCTTTTTCAACCACTTCCCTCACAGCCCTACCTCTTAAAGTATGATCAGACAGGGCAAGTCGTGCAGCAATCAAAGCGGCCGGTTTTTTTAACCGATCATCATCCAAAAACTTACCAACAAACATCAACGACGTAAACCCAGGAATGAATTCTGCTTGATGTAAAACCCTTAATTTCTCGATTGGGTCTTTTGCAACCTGCATTCTGTCCTGCAATTTCAATAACTGCTGAACCGAATTGAGGGTTGGTTTTGGAGTGGCAGGAGTTGAAGTTAAACCAGGCAATACAAATTTTGCGTTATCTATAGCAGCTTGAATATGTGCTTTCTGATCTCCTGTTGCTTTTCCTAATGCAGCTTCCAATGCAGCAATTGATGCAGCAGAATGAATTGATGCCAATGCCCTGGCAGCAGCCTGTCCAATGAAAGTTTTATCCTTCAACAATTTTGAAAGCTTTTTTACAGCCGCCTCATCACCAAGTATTCCTAGGTGCTGTATAATGAAATTTTTTGCATAGAAAGATTTCACGTTTGATAACCCAGTTAACAAAATTGTAGCTGCTGTAGATTTGGTAGAAGCTGATTTTGTAGCATCATGCACAAATGCGGCAATGGCATAGGTGGGTGCGAGCTTTAAAGAATCGTCATCCAACCTTACAAAAATCTTCTTCCATTCAGCGGATTCAAAGGCATACATGGATGAAATGGAAGATTGTGCTTTTGCAATTTCCTGATAAGGAAATGCAGTTAATGCTTTTTCAACTTTGTCTTGAGCAATCACATGAAAAGCCAATGACAATATAAATATGGAGAGTAGTAACTTTTTCATTGAATTTTTTTTGAAATTAAATATTCCATGGAGCACGCATTGGAGGATTGATCATGCGATTTGCTTCTTCGTCATTAATAAATGTCTGAGAAACAGGATCAAAGTTCAATGTTCGTCCCAGTTGCAACGCTATTTTACCAAGATTAACGATTGTGCATGAACGATGTCCGTTTGTTTCATTCAACGCAAATGGTTGCCTGTATTTGACTGAATCCAAAAAGTTTGTTACCTGTGGTTCTGGGTCAGGCATCATGGCAATTTTTTCCTGGAGGTTTGGAATGTCCGATTTAAACCCATTGAATAATTTTCCCTTTGGACCTTCGATGTATGCAACATTTGGATCTTTTGCTTCACCATCCAAAATGATTTTGCAACCATCGTCATAAGTAAAAGTTATTTTCCGAAAAGTACCACAAGCATCATAATGCTGCTGTTCTGCATCTACTTCGACTTTCACAGGACTTGTATGGTCTTTGCCAAGAAAGTACTGAATAGGATCAATATAATGTTGACCCATATCACCCAATCCCCCACCATCATAATCCCAATAACCTCTGAAAGTCTGATGGGTGCGGTGCAAATGATAGGGCTTGAACGGTGCCGGGCCCAACCAACGGTCGTAGTCGAGGGTATCTGGAACTTTCTGTGGCTCTAATTGTGATTTGCCAACCCAATAAAATTTCCAATCAAACCCGGTGTGTTTGCTGACAGTTACAGTCAACGGCCAACCCAATAATCCGGAATCAACCAATTTTTTAATGGGTTTCACCGTTGTCTTCATTCCATAAAAATTATCTTCAAATCTGAACCAAGTATTGAGTCTGAACATCCGGCCATATTGCTTTACAGCCTCAACAACACGTTTGCCTTCTCCAATGGTTCTGGTCATGGGTTTTTCACACCAGATATCCTTGCCTGCTTTGGCAGCATCAATTGCCATGATACCATGCCAATGAGGAGGAGTAGCAATATGAACGATATCCACCTCAGGAAGCGCAATTAATTCTCGGTGATCGTGAAATGTCTTCACACCACCGCCAATGATGTCAGCAACTTCTTTTAGATGTGTTGAGTCTACATCGCAAACAGCAACCACTCTCGTGCCAGCATATTTGATATGTCCCTTTCCCATACCTCCTACTCCGATAATTCCTTTTGTGATCTGGTCACTTGGAGGTATATAACCCTTCCCTAAAACATGTCGTGGTACAATAAAAAATCCTGCAGCGATAGCGGCACTGTTTTTGATAAATTGCCTCCTGCCTTTGTTTGATAATTCTTTCATATGCAGCAAATTGATTGAGTTTTAAAGATAATAAATCTAATCAGAGTTGAAGCCCTGGAAGTTTATTAATTTAGGACATCAAATTTTAGTGAAATGGCAAGATATGAACGTAAAAATGAGGCGTTGGCCTCAACAACGGTTTATGTGAGAAGATTGGCTTGGAGCATCATCCTTTCTCTATCCCTTCTTGCGACTTGCCTGTTGATTGGAACCGTTGGATATCGATATTTGGCACCTGCAGACTGGATTGATGCACTTCACAATGCATCGATGATATTAAGTGGTATGGGGCCTGTAATAGAGGTTAAAACAACTGTAGGAAAATTATTCAGTAGTTTTTATGCACTGTTCAGTGGAGTTGTATTCATTACCAATATCGGCATTATTCTGGCACCTGCTATTCACAGATTGTTTCATGCATTACATGTTGAAGACAATGACAAGGCATAACACTTTCTTTATATTAATGATTCAACGCATAACATTTAATTCCTGACCCATCCCCCTTCATATTTGTATCAAGTTCAATTTTATTGAAAGACGAATTCGGAAAATAAAGACTTGTCATAACTGTCAAGCCATCATCAGCAAAAAGCTCAATAGAAGACCTATCCAACAGCATTTTTATATTTAATTTACCACTCACAGAAATTCTTTCTGAATAACTTTTTTGTGCAAATTCTTTATGAAATTCAGTTATACCAGCGTGTGTGCGATCGATAAAGTATCTATTTGATGCTTTTTCGTAACCCACCATGATATATTCACCCCTGTCGTTTTTTACCTTCAATTTAAAATCCTCAATCCCTAGATCTGATAGTTCTAAAATAGCCTTCCCATCATATTGAATGGATTGATTTTTAAGATGCAACTGTTTCCCTTTGTATTGATTTAGTTCATGTACTGGCATACTTGCCAAATAAAATTTACCATTTACTTCCTTCAAACTCAATTCCCTGGCAATCGTCAACGCACTACGCCATGTTGATGTAGGAACCTGCTGTGCATATAGCCAATTGCTCATCCAGCCTGTAAATATTTTTCTTTCTCCTGTATTTGACCATGTTACACCTGCGTATTCATCGGGGCCAAAATCCGCCCAACGAATATCGTGGTCAAATGAATGAAATGTTTTTCCATCAAAATCACCAATAAAATATTGAGTAGATGAACCCTTGTTAGGTCCACCTGGATTGATGTTGGAGATGAGCACCCAGATTGTTTTTTCTTTGTATTTAATTGGAAATAAATCTGGACACTCCCATAATATATTAGGAACACCATATCCAACACCAAATTCACTGAGCTTAGTCCAATCTTTCAAAGTGGAGGATCCATAAAAATGAATTCTATCAAATACGGCCAATGACATAATCCATCGGTTTGAGGCTTCATGCCAGAAAACTTTAGGATCACGAAAATCATTGATTCCAGGATTCTTCAGTACTGGATTTCCATCGTATTTAGACCAAGTTTTACCACTATCATTGCTGTATGCAATACCTTGGGTTTGAAAAATTTTACTTCCAGCTTTAGCAAGAGAATCATTGTGATAAGTAAAAATTGCAACCAGGGGTCCTTTACCATGATTACCAAGTCCACTTGTGTTTTCTTTATCAAACACTGCACTCCCAGAAAATATCATCCCATTTTTATCCGGGTACAAAGCAATAGGTTGATGTGTCCATTTAATCAAATCTTTACTGGTGGCATGACCCCAGTGCATCGGTCCCCAAACCGAAGAATAGGGATGATATTGATAGAACAAATGATAGGTACCCTCATAATAGATCATCCCATTCGGATCATTCATCCAATGTCTAGAAGGAGTAAAATGATAACTAGGACGATACTTTTCATCAGTTGTTGACTGCGCAAATGTTGAAATATGCTGGTGGAGAAATATAAAACAGATCAAAAATATATTATGAACGGATCTCATTTTTATAGCATTAATCTCTCAAAAGTATGTGATTTACTCTTTAAATTTTACAGGGGCAATCAAACCATTTGAGCAGTATTTTGTTAACATCACATGAGCAGCACAAAAACATATATCCTAGCAGGAAGCGGCAGCGCAATTGCAAAAGCGAGCGCAGACATGCTTCAAGCACAAGGTCATAAAGTAATTCAGATTAGTAGATCGATTCCTGAAAATAACCTGCAATTTCAGGTAGAAAAATATGAAATGGGGAATTTTCCAAAAATCGAGGAAAAGGTGAATGGATTGGTTTATTTTCCTGGTACCATCAACCTGAAATCCTTTGGTCAACTAACCATGCAGGATTTCCAGCAAGACTTCTCAATACATGTTCTTGGTGCTATTGCATTTGTAAAGTCCTATATCAACATGGTAGAAAAAGATGGAAAATCATCAATAGTATTTATTAGCAGTGTTGCTGGTTCGGTTGGAATGCCATTCCACAGTTCAGTATCCGTTTCAAAAGCTGCATTAGAAGGATTGACAAAATCATTGGCAGCAGAATTTGCTCCTAGTATAAGAGTAAACGCGATCGCACCATCATTGGTGAATACACCCCTAGGTGAACGGTTTGTAAATACTCCGGAAAAACTCAGCGCAATTGAAAAAAGGAATCCCATGCGAAAAGTAGGTGATCCCGCTGACATCGCAAACATGATCAACTTCTTGCTATCTGAACAATCCAGTTGGATAACTGGACAGATACTTGGAGTAGACGGAGGGATGAACAACATCAAACTCTAAAAATGGAAATATTTCTTGATGAAGCAGCTATCTCAAACTTAGAGAAACGAGAAAGAGCTGCACTTATAAACTCCATTACGGGATTCAAAAGTTTAAATCTCATTAGTACTTGCAATCCAAATGGTGATACAAATCTTGCTATTTTCAATTCTGTTATACATTTAGGAGCAAACCCTGCTTTAATGGGTTTCATCATTAGACCAGATTCCGTTGAAAGGCATACACTGAGCAATATTGAAGAAACCGGTTTTTTCACCATCAATCATGTGAATGCAGAAAACTATCAGCAAGCGCACCAAACTTCAGCAAGGTACCCGTCAGAAATTTCAGAATTTGAAGCATGCCAATATAATACAGCATACAAAAATGATTTTATTGCACCTTATGTCAAAGGTTGTAGTATTTCAATTGGTCTTTCATTTCAGGAGAGAATTGATATAAAACTCAACGGAACCATCCTTGTTATAGGGAAAATCGAACAATTATATTTCCCTTCTGATGCATGGTGTGATGATGGATATGTTGATATTGAAAAAGCTGGAACCATTGCTTGTTCTGGATTAGACAGCTATCATCTAACAAAGAGATTATCCAGAATGTCATATGCAAAAGTTGATAAAAATCCGCAGGAAACAGTTTTGAAGTATAAAGATTGATTATTTTTTCTCTGAAATGGTTGCTTCACAGAGAAGAATATTTCGGGGATCAAATTCAACTCGATCTGGTTTAACATCCAGAGAAAATTCAATTTTTTTATTTCTTTGATTTAATTGAAACTTTAATATTTTCAACTTATCGAGGCCCTTGTTATAATATCCAATTTCTATTGGCACGTTGAATACCATATTTCCTTTTTGAACTTGCTCAATTTCTATAATGAGTTTATGTGACTTGTTATTGTACATCCAGGAAGTATTGACAATTGGATGAATTGGCTGATATAACCATTGATTAAAAAAATTCTCAAGATTTATTCCTGATGCTTTCTCCATCGCCATTCTAAAATCAGCTGTTGTAGCATTTGAGTTGAAATATTTTGAATAATAAGATCTGATACCTTTTTTGAATTTTTCATCCCCCATTAAATTCCTCAACATATGCAAGACCCATGCACCTTTTTGATAAGTAAGCCCAGTAGTCACCTGCTCTTTTTCAGCAGTCCGAGGGCCAACTACAGAATGATCTGGTAATTTTAATGATAAATCAAATACTGTTTTCTTAGCCTTCTGAATTCCTTTTTGAAATTCAGCTGATCCATATTCATTTTCAATGAATAGCAAAGTAAAATAAGTCGCAAATCCTTCACTAAGCCAAACATCGTCCCAACTCTTTTCAGTTACTGCATTACCAAACCATTGATGGGCGATCTCGTGTATAACCACGTTTCGTGTGCGTTCATCTCGCTTGCCATTGATTAGATTTTCTGCATAGAAAATAGCAGATGAGGTTTCCATTCCACCACTAACACTGGGAGACTGAATATTTGCCAGTTTCTCATATGCAAATGGACCAACATAGTTGGTATAAAACTCTAAAACTTTTTTGGTCGGTTCATAGAAATCATAGAAACCTTGCTCTCTGTTTTTTGCATAAACCCAGGACTCTATTGATTTTCCATTAAATCGATCTACATATTGAACAGCAAAATCTGCAACACCCAAAACAAATAACCAGCTTGATACAGGAACTGATTGTTTCCAGTGTGTCAATTTGAAATTATTGCCAAGATCAGATTCCTCCAACAGCAAGCCATTTGAAATAACTTTGTAATGTGATGGTGCTTGAACGATAAATTCAGAAGTTGCCTTATCAGAGGGGTGATCATACGTTGGTAACCAATTGCGTGCTCTATTGGGCCAGTTTTCATTAAAAAAACTTCTGTCACCAAATCTTGTACTCCCAATTCTTAACGCGTCATGAGGTATTCCATGATATTTAATCCTGAAAGTAAGTACTGACCCTGCTACTGAAGGATTTGGCAATTCAATTGTCAGAACATCGTTTTGGTGAGTGAAGTTTAGGTCTTTACCCTGCAATGAAAGTTTTTCAATGATCATTCCCTTCTTGCCTCGCTCAGGAGTTGAATTTGCAAAGTCAAGCCTAAAATTTCTAATATCATTTCCTTTAAAAAGAATGGTGATCTGCGCATCTCCATAGATAATGTCCGTGCTGTCAGACAGATTGATAGAAAATGCGTAATGCTGAACATCAATTTTTTTATTAACTGGATAATCATCCCTCAATGCGAGTATTGGAAATAATGAAAGAAATGCAATAACAAATCTTGAAGCAAATAAATTGATCATAAATAAATGACTTTCTTCAAATAAAATCCTTTGCTATCTACTTGTGGAGGCAGTACTGAATTTACGATTATCCCCTCCGCAGGAATTTCCATTCTGGTTGTTTTACCATTCATTGAGATCTCAAATGGTAATTGCATAAAATAATTATTCACTTTGATTTGATATTTCTGATACCCAATTTCTTTAACAGTAATATCCAAGACATTGGTGGTTTTTAGATAGAAATTGAAGAATGGCGCTAGGTCTTTATTGGATGCCAAACTAAATAATTGCTCAACATCTTTTGTAGTCACGAAATGATCATAGGTGTATTGAGGATCGGTTGATAATTTTTTTAATGTTGGCAGAAACACATCATCACCAATTACATATCGCAAACCGTGCATAAAAAAGGACCCCTTCCCATAAATATCACCACCAGAGTATACTTCTTCCTCTGTAACCTCATCCCCCAACACCATTGCCTTTTTATTTTTCACTCCTCTCCGATGTCCGCTGATAATCTCATCGTACGCATGTTGTCCCCCAATTTCATACATAGCCAAAGCTTCTGCATAAGTTGCAATGCCCTCTTGAATCCACATATGTGCCCAATCCCTGTTGGTTACTTTATTAGCCCACCATTCATGTGCATACTCATGAAATAAATTTGCAGAATATTCTTGTCCAGCTATGCTTTTATATTGAAACTTGTTATCAAACGTAATCATCGTCTGGTGCTCCATTCCAGAGTTGGGTACTTCTGCAATTCCTATCTTCTCTTTAACCCATGGGTATTCGCCAAAATATTTTTCAAGGATCCTGCTATCACGTTTTTTTGTTTCGATAACTTTTTTTGCATGCATGGTATCGACTTCTAAAACATAGTATTCAATCGGTACTTTATTTCCAAGAATGGTTGTGTACTCATCTTTAACAACTGTGTATTTGCCGATATTGAATAAAATACAATAATTGCTGATGGTATAGTTCGTTTTCCAATGATAAGTAGACTTGTTTTTCTTATTGGCAACATCAATCAATAACCCAGGACCAGCTACTTTTAAATGTGATGGGATGGTTATGTATAAATCAGCTCCTTCATTGGGTTCGTCACTAGGATGGTCTTTACAAGGATAATACATTTTACCTCCCTCACCCTGAATGTTGATCGACATCCAATCGTTTCCATTGCTGTCTTTTTTCCAGGTGAAACCGCCATCCCATGGGGGTCTCACAGCTACGGGCGGTATTCCTGAATAGTACACAACCACTTTATAACTCCCTTTTTCAAATCCGAGTGCTGATGTAATAAATAGCTTGTCATCATGATGAACAAAAGATGCGGGTTTACCATTGACTATGATTTTAGAAACCTGATACAAGTGAATCAAATCCAACAATATTGTATCTGCTTTATTAGCAAGTTGTAAACTTATTTCAGCATTGCCACTTATTGATTGCTTGATCATGTCGACATCCAATGCAAGGGTATAGTGCCTGATATCCATATTTGCTTGCAGAGGATTAAGTTTTCCTCCGGAAGTTAAATACAATATGTCCCGATCATTGATATTATCGGTATGCTGTGCTATTAGACTTGATCCTTGAAATAAAATCATGCAGAAAAGAGAAATTTTAAAAATGTATGATTTTATTTTAGTTAATTGGAAATTGAAGTTCATATAAATGTTTTGAGTAAAAGCATGAATACTTAACAGAATATCTCTATTTCAGGTCTTGATAAATGGTTGATCTCATTTGATTTCCAAAGTAAAAGCCATATGGATTAGGATTTCCAACAGATGCAACCTGTGTCATGAATAGCCCAATCAATTTTTTGCTTGGATTCACAAAAAAGAATGTTGCATTTGCGCCGCTCCAAAAAAATTCTCCTTTGGTCGCTGCTGTTCTACGAGCCTTTGCCGGATCTTGCACAATAGCCAACCCTAGTCCGAATTGATAACCTGGTTCCAAATTTAGCGTACCCAATGAATCTGTAACGATACCATTCCCCAATTTTACATACTGAGATGTGGTATCCAACCTGAATTTAATACCTCCAGTCTGATCAGTAATCATCAAGTCAACTGTCTCAGACTTAAGTATGCGTTTACCATTTAACTCACCTTTATTCAAAAGCATCGTAGCAAAGGTTAAGTAATCTTTAGCAGTACTGAACAATGCATTTACACCTGAAAATACAGTGTTACCAGACATACTGGGTTGTGGTTCCATCTTGCGCAGGGTTGAATCAGGGTTGAATCCATATACTACCATCACTCTTTTTTGTTGTTCGGGAGTAAGGTTGTATCCTGTTTCTTTCATTTGAAGGGGATCAAATATTTTTTCTTGTAAGTATGCTGCAAGATTTTTCCCTGAAATCACCTCTACCAATCTACCTACTACATCTGGCGAAAAGGAATAATTCCATTTAATTCCAGGATCCCACATCAATGGGTGTTTAGACAGTTCTGTCACCCTATCTCCCAACGTTTTGATATTTGGATTCAATATTGTTGCATTCCAAATTTCCTTGTCGTATGCAATGGGTGCAATTCCATGGGTCATGCCTGCAGTATGACTTAGTAATTGACGAATGGTAATTGGTGTAGGAGCAGGATGGGTTCCAGATGAACTACCCTTGGTAGGATCATTGACAACCAAAGGAGCAGAAAATTCAGGCAGGTATTTTGAAACAGGATCATCAAGTTGAAATTTTCCTTCATCATAAAGTGTCATCAATGCAGTTGATACTATCGGTTTTGTCATGGATTGAATGAAATAAAGTTCATTTCCTTTCATACTATCCCCTGCCTCTTTGTCTCTTAACCCGTAGGATTTATCATAAACCAATTGACCATCCTGGTATACCAAACCCTGCACACCAATCAATCTACCTTCTTTCACTTCATTTGATAAATAGGCATCATAAGATGAAAAATCAGTATGCGCTGTTTCTTTTTGTTGCTGACAGCTCACCATGATCCATGTGAGAGAAACCAAAAGGAGTAATTTTTTCATATACAATCGTTTGTAGTGTATGATGAATATACAAAAAAGGACAGGAAAATGATTGGAAGGCGACTATTTCCCGATACAGAATTTAGAGAAAATATAGTCGAGTTGATCTTCATTGGAAATAGCCCCAGTGATCTCTCCTAAATGATAGAGACACTGGCGAATATCGATTGCAAGCAGATCGCCAGGTAAGTTTTCCTGCATACCTTTTTTAACAGCAAGAATGACATCTGCAAGTTTTTGGAGAGATTGGTAATGCCTTGCGTTTGTAACAATGGTGTGTTCAGTATTTAATTTTCCTTGTAAGACGGCATCAGTCAATTTTTTCTTCAATAGATCAATACGTAAATCATGTTTTGCAGAGATATATAAAATTTGTTGATCAATGACGGTATTTAATTTATGCAAGACGTCTTTATCATCTGTTTTATTACCAACCAATAAATATTTTTTTGACACAAGTTTAAATTCCGCTTCAATTCCTCTCAGCTCCTCAATGTTTGTTTCATTTGCGTCAAAAAGATAAACAACCAAATCAGCTGATTTCATTTTTTCTTTACTCTTCTCCACGCCAATAGATTCAATTTCATCTAAACTCTCTCGCATACCAGCAGTATCAATCAGCCTGAATAAAATACCATCAATATTAAGTACTTCTTCAATCGTATCGCGGGTGGTACCAGCAATGGAACTGACGATGGCCCTGTTTTCTTTCAACAATGTATTTAGCAATGTAGATTTTCCAGCATTGGGTTTACCAATGATGGCAACACTTACTCCATGCTTAATGACATTTCCCAACTGAAATGAATGCAATAATTCATTTACAGTTTTTTCCATTTGATCCAGAAGATTGCGCAACCTCGTTCTATCTGCGAATTCAACATCCTCCTGAGAAAAATCGAGCTCCAGTTCGATCAATGCTGAGAAGGAGATCAATTCTTCACGCAGATTAGTCAACACATGTGAGAACCCTCCTCGCACCTGATTCAGAGCAGTTTCCTGTGCAGCTTTTGTTCCTGATGCAATTAAATCTGCTACTGCTTCTGCTTGGACCAAATCCATTTTACCATTTAAAAATGCACGCAGCGTAAATTCTCCAGGTTTTGCCAACCTTGCACCTTTTCTGAAACAAGTTTCAATAATCTGTTGGATGATATAGCTGGAACCATGGCAAGAGATTTCAATCACATCTTCACCGGTATAGGATTTTGGTGCTTTAAAAATTGAAACCACGACTTCGTCTATATGTTGATCACCATCTTTCATCAAACCAACATGAATGGTGTTGGGAAGTTGCTGGGTAAGATCTTTTGAAGGAAACAACTGGCTCATCAGTTCAATGCAACCATTACCGCTTAACCGTATTACACCAATTGCACCAACCCCTTGAGGTGTTGCCAATGCGACGATCATATCATTCCATTGAGTGGACATACTGTAAAAGTACAATCAAGTGTCAGAATAAATAAAAAAGGTCGTTTGGCAAACCAAACGACCTTGTATGTTGAAAAACGTTTCGTTATTCTGAGAGTTGGAACGTTACAGGCTGACGGCGATATGCTTTTACATTTCTGCCGTTCTGAATGGCTGGCTTCCATTTTGGACCCTTTCTGATTGCATTTACAGCAATTTCAGCAAGTTTTGAAGTTGGAGGCAAGCAATTGCCCACACCTGCTTCATTGCAAGGCAATGCGCGCACATCACTTACTGCACCCTCTTTGTCCACGATGAAAAGGACAACTACTGTACCTGAACGACCATCGTCTTGTAACTCGTCGATATTTCTTTCGATTTCGCGGGTTACGTAACGAGTCCAGCCAGAAGTACCTCCAGGAAACTCAGCATCAATTTCAACCTTTTGGAAGATTTTATTTTCATCATCTTCTTTAGGTGCTTCCACCACTGTACTTTCTACAGGAGGAGCAACGATACCTTCATCTTTGGTACCTTCTTGGTTTACAGTACCGATTTTGGTTTCTTCGAGTTTTTCGATTTCTGGTGGCTTTTCGTCTTCTTTTACTTCCTCATCCTTTACAACTTTAGGAGGAGTAAACTTCGCCATCTCCACTTTTGGTGGCTCTGGTGGTTTTGGAGGAGGAGGTGGAGGTGGCTCATTGGGCTCATCTTGTTTGATTTCCTCCAGTTGCACTTCCTTGATCTCAACCTTGCCTTTTTTACCGCCATAGTCGAGGGAAGAGAGGAAAGAAACCAACAACATCAACAATGCGATAGATGCAGTGATGATCAATGCATTTCTCAAACGCTTGTTGTATTGTTGACGGAGCTCATAAGCACCATAGCTCTTGTTTCTACCTTCAAATACCAGGTCGATGAGATCAGTGCTTAAAATTTTATTTGCATCCATTGTAATGCGTTTAATTTAATTTCTTTTTCCTACTATCAATTGTTACTTGATTCCAGCTGCTGCTTCTGTTATTTTGATCAATTCGTATTCAACAGGTGAAATATCAACCATTGCATAACGTTTGATCTCATTGATGGTCATCTCGTCCAAAATATCAACCGTGTTCTTGTAAGTAGCATCAACAGTTGGCTTGATGATTACTACAAGGTCTTCAGGATTGGTATTTTGTTTTTTACGGATGATCTCATCTCTGATGGTCTTAAAAGTTGCAGTCTTGATTTGAGTTGGATCCATTCCTTCATAATAATACACCACGTCTTGTTTTCCAAGCATGATGTGGAAGGCCCCGGATTCTTTTACCTTGTTTTGCTCTTCAGGCTTGTCGACATCCTTTGGCATATAAAGATTCATCGCCGTAGGTTGAGACATGGTTGTTGTGAAGATGAAAAAGGTAATCAACAAGAATCCCAGATCCACCATTGGAGTCATATCGACACGGGTAGAAAGTTTCTTGGCTTTTTTAACGCCAGGACCTTTTTTGTGTCCGCCATCGCCGCCCCCTGTATCTATACTTGCCATATTAGACTTTTTTGTTGATCAATAATTACTTTCCGCTTTGAATTTGCTTTTGACGGGTAACATACAATGCAGAACCTGCTGGTGCATCCTCAGGTGCAGTTACAAGAAGGAATTTGTTTTGATCATTCTTCTTGAAAGCATTGAGAACGTTTTTAAAATCAGGATACTTTGCATCGTTATCCGCCTTGATAAGCAGGTTCAGTTTCTTTCCTGAATAAGCAACCAATGCGTCGCGAATCCAGTAGTATAACTCACCGCCTGTTGTATCAGAACATGGAATACCAGGTTGCTTCTTGAAAAGATCTTTGGTAGATTGTTCCTCTTGATCCAGAGAAAGCAAACCTTTGAGCTGACTGAACGGTACACCAACGCTGGGTGCATTGATGAAGTTCTTGATTTCAGCAGGACCCAATCCAAGATTTCTGGTTTGATTCAAATTCTCAATCAACAACTGACGAGATTGTGGATTATCCATTGAAACGAAAACTCTGCCACCTTTATCAATCGATACCATGAATGCATCTTTTTCTGGCAACGCCTGAGAGGAAACCGAATTGGGAGTAGTTACTTCCACTGGCTCTTCAGGTTTGAATTTTGTTGCCAACATGAAAAACGACAAAATCAAGAACGCTACGTCCACGAACGGCGTCATGTCGTTTTCAGGTGCATGTTTTTTTATTTTGACACTTGGCATGTTTACAATTTTTTGATTTAGATGCTAACAACTTCCAGTTCCAAAGGAACTGAAGCATTTACTTGTATTGAGAAGCGAAGCTCTGAGTAAGGGTGAAACCAGACTCATCAATACCATATGTAATAGCATCAATCTTGGTTGTAAATACGTTGTACATCATCAAGGCAACAGAAGAAGTACCGATACCCAATGCTGTATTGTAAAGTGCTTCAGAGATACCAACCGCCAATTCAGCAGCAGCACCTGAACCACCTTCTTCACCAAGAGAAGAGAATGATTTGATCATACCCAATACTGTACCCAACAAGGCAACCAATGTACCAAGTGAAGTCAACGTAGAAAGGAACACCAAGTTCTTTTGCAACATTGGAAGTTCAAGCGCAGTTGCTTCTTCAACTTCTTTCTGAATGGCGAGAACTTTTTGTTCTGTATTGAGTGCTCCATCAGCAATCATTTCTTTGTACTTTTTCAATCCTGCTTTCATTACATTACCAACACTACCTTTTTGCTTATCGCATTCAGCAAGCGCAGCATCTACATTTTTGTTAGCAAGATGAAATTGAACTTTACGAACAAACTCATCGTTGTTTCCAGTACCGGTTGCTTTCTTGATAGTAAGAAAACGCTCAATAGAAAATACAACTACCATGAGGAATGCACCGATCAACAAAGGAACGATGATACCACCCTCATACATTCTGTACCATGCACCTTTGGGACCTTTGTGAGATGGCCAGAAACCACCCAATTCATCTGGCTTTGTGAAGCCGTCAGAATTTCCCAAAATGAATCTCCAAATACAATATCCAGCAATTACACAGATAATTGGTGCCAGATAAGAAATTGCGTTACCACCACCTTTTTTGGGTTGTGCTGATGTGGTTGACTTAGCAGCCGCTGTTGGTTTTGTTTCAGCCATGACTTACGTTTTTTAGTTAAAGATTTCTTTGGTTTTAAAATGTTTACAAGAACCTCTAAAATAATCCTTTGTATTCAAGAAAACAAAAGATTACCCTAGGGGCAGAGCAAGATAATAAAATTGATCAAAAAATGCAACGAGGTGAATAAAAATTAAAAAAAATCAAATTGTGTGCAATTTTTGCTAACAAAAGGACGTCGTACTCAACACAAGAAATTTCTGCTATTAATTATATGTAAACACTATATTTACCGACTCTAAAATCCATCAAAATGAAGATTTTTTCAACCAAGGCACTCTTTCTGACATGTAGTTTGATTATGGGCGTACAATTGATTTCTGCTCAAAACCGCAGAGACCAGCCCCCGCCGCCAGCTGCACCTAGCACTCCTGCAGCAGCTCCTGCTCCGGCACCTCCTCCAGCACCCAAAACCGGACCCAGGTCATATAAAGAATTAATTACCCCGAAGGCAAAGACCAGCAAGGGACTTTTCAATGTGCATAAAATAGATGACAAGTTTTACCTAGAAATCAAAGAATCTCTATTTGGTAGAGAGATCATGGCCATTACCCGTTACTCAAAAGTTGCAGGCGGTGGCGGTGTATACGGTGGAGAACTTGCCAATCAACAAGTGGTAAGATTTGAAAAAGGCCCGGATAATAAAGTATTCATGAGGGTTGTAACCATCATCAGTGTTGCAGATTCTACTGAACCTATTTACAAAGCTGTAAGAAATTCAAATTTAGATCCGATTGCTGCTGCATTTGACGTAAAGGCATTTGGACCTGATTCAACAGGCGCCATCATTGATGTTACAGATTATTTCAAAGGAGATAATCAAGCTGTATCATTGAGCCCTTCATCCAAAAGAAGATTAAATCTCACTGCAATACAAGCCGACAAATCCTACATTGAAAGCATCAAGAGTTTTCCAATCAATACAGAAGTTAGAACTGTAAAAACATTCGGCGCCAGTCCTGCTGCACCAGGCATGGGTGCAGCGCCATCTCCTTTTCCAAGTGCATCGTTGCCTGCTGCGAATGCAGCCGGTGTTATAACACTTGAAATCAATAATTCATTTATTCTGCTACCGGAAAAACCAATGCAGAAAAGGTTGAATGATCCAAGAATTGGATTTTTTGCAGATGACTATACTGTGTACAGCGATGATCAACAAAAGACTGAAGAATCATCTTTTGCTGTTCGCTGGAAATTACAACCTAAAAAAGAAGATGTTGAGAAATGGAAAAGAGGTGAATTGGTTGAACCAGAAAAACCAATTGTTTATTACATTGATCCTGCAACTCCAAAAAAGTGGAGATCATATTTGATTCAAGGCGTTAATGACTGGCAAGCCGCCTTTGAAAAAGCTGGCTTTAAAAATGCAATCATGGCTAAAGAATGGCCGGAGAATGACTCAACCATGAGTTTAGAAGATGCACGTTTTTCTGTGATCAGGTACTTTGCTTCTGATATCCAAAATGCATACGGACCCAATGTACATGATCCACGTAGTGGTGAAATCATTGAAAGCCATATCGGCTGGTACCACAATGTAATGAGCCTTGTGCATGACTGGTACTTCGTACAAACTGCAGCTGTTGACCCTGAGGCACGCAAGATGAAGTTTGATGATGATCTCATGGGCAACCTAATCAGATTTGTTTCTTCTCATGAAGTAGGACATACGTTGGGCTTGAGACACAACATGGGATCAAGCAGCAAAACCCCTGTTGAAAAATTACGTGATAAAGCTTGGGTAGAAGCAAATGGCCATACTGCATCCATCATGGACTATGCTCGTTTCAATTACGTTGCACAACCTGAAGATAAAATTGGCAGAGCTGGACTCTTCCCACGTATCGGCGATTACGACAAGTGGGCTATTGAATGGGGCTATGGTTACGGAGCAGACAACGAGGAAGATGACAAAAAGCAGAGAAACAAACTCTACAACGATCGCCTTGCGAAAAATCCACGTATCTGGTTTGGCACTTACGAATATGGCAACCTATCAGATCCTAGAACGCAAAGTGAAGACCTCGGTGACAACTCAATGAAAGCAAGTGAATATGGAGTAAAGAACTTGAAGAGAATCGTTGCAAAATTACCTGAGTGGACAAAAGAAGAGGCTGACAGATATCAAAATCTTGGCCTGATGTATGGACAAGTTGTATCTCAGTTCAATCGCTATATCGGACATGTTCTCAGAAATATCGGCGGATACTATGAAACACCGAAAACAGTTGAGCAAACTGGTGATGTTTATGAAGTAACTCCCAAAGCCATTCAAAAAGAAGCAGTAGCATTTGTAAACAACCACTTGTTTACAACTCCAGAATGGATGCTCAATTATGATATATTAAATAAAATCAACAGTCCTGTCAGTGATCAATTAAGCACTATTCAAGACAATGCATTGGGCAGCATCCTCTCTTCTTCAAGACTTACCAAGATGGCTGTTCATTCAAACAGATTCCCCAATGCGTACAGCATTGATGAGATGTTGAATGATATGGAAAGAAACATACTCAGCGAGTGGGCAGCAAAAAAATCAATCGACGGACACAGAAGAAATCTTCAAAAGAGTTATGTTGAAAGAATGATTGCACTCTTGGGATCAAGTGCACCAGCAGGTGTAGCCGTTTCGATGGGTGGATTGTCATCCGTGGGGGGCGATAACAAGAAGACAGATGTTTCATCTGTTGTTAGAGGACATTTAACTGCAATGAAAAACAGCTCACAAGCAGCAGCAAGCAGCGCTTCTGATGCAATGACTCGCTATCATTTACAGGATATAACAGAGAGAATCAAGAGAGCATTGGATCCTAAATAAATAAACAATCAATTAACAGTTGACGGTTAACAGTTAACCGTCAACTGTTAACTGTTAACTTAATTTACTCATACCTCAACGCAACGATAGGATCTAACCTGGATGCTTTCATTGCAGGATAAATACCTGCAACAAGGCCTACTGCAGAGCAAATCAATATTCCAATTCCAATAATTCCCCAAGGAACAAAAAACGAAGTATTCATCAAACTTCCTACCAGGTTACCGATGATTACACCCAAAATAATTCCTATAACTGCACCCATCAAGCTGATCAAGGTAGACTCAAATAAAAATTGAGCACGAATTGAATTTTTTCTTCCACCCAATGCTTTGATCAATCCAACTTCTTTTGTTCGTTCTGTAACCGCCACCAGCATAATGTTCATCAATCCAATCGCAGCTCCCACCAAGGTAATAAAACCGATCGCACCTGCAGCGGCAGAAATCGTTCCAAGTAATTTTATGAATGTTTCAGCAATACTGTCGCTCTTGTCGATGTAAAAATTATTGTCTTCAGTGGTTGTAAGTCCTCGCACATTTCTAAAATATCCCTCAGCCTCTCCTATTGCCGGTTCCAGCCTGTTGATATCATCTACCATGATAGCCAATTGATAAGACTGATTTTTGTTCGCATAGCGTTGTTTTACATTCGTGTATGTTGCGAATATTACATTATCTGCCTGTAGGAAAGCACTTGCGCCCTTTTCCTTTGTAACCCCAATAACACGGTATTTATTCCCGCCAACCCTAATTACTTTATCAAGTGCCCTATCCGTTCTCGTGCCAAATAATTTTGCTGCAACGTCTTTTCCGATGATGCATATATCTTGTCCGCTTTCAATTTCATTGCGGTTAAAATTTCTTCCGAAAGCGATTTCATAACCATTCAATTTTAAGTAATTGTCATCACCCCCGTTCATTGAAACAGTTGGATTCGTTTTTTTATTTCCATAATTTACTACCTGACTGCGGGGCCCATTGATTCCGATGCTTACGTACGAAGGAAATTCATAACCCTCTTTGAATTGCTTGGCTTGTTGATAAGTAATTATTTGACCAGTACTTGATTTTTTTACTCTGCGCTGAGATCCTACTTTCGATTGAGTTACATCAGCACCTCTGTCGCCACCACCCATCATCATTCTCCTTTCTCTAAAACGAATGCTGAAAGCATTTGCTCCCATGGTTGAGAAACTATCTCTGAGGCTATTGTTCATTGCTTGGATGGCTGTAATGATGCCAACAAGTGCCATAATACCAAATGCAATAATGGCAACAGTTATTCCGGTTCGTAATTTATTGGCTTTAACGGTTCTCCATGCCAACGCGAGGTTGTCTGCTAATTTCATAGGGTAAAATTAGTGAAACAGTGCTTCCCTGGTCAAAAAGATTGATGAATGGGCATCAGGGAATGATAAATATCAATTTCCTACTGCTAAATGAGACTTAGAATGATGTCGGGATGAATACCTAAGATGATAATCAAAATAGCATTGATAATCATCATCCACTTAAAAGTAGAAGAAAATTCAAGTGTCAAAATGTTAGTTGGCTCCTTAAAATACATTGCTTGAATAACCCTAAAGTAATAGTAAATGCTCACAGCAGCACAGAGTACTGCTGTTACTACCAACCACATCAAATGACCTTCCCTGATCACTGCAAGCAACATATAATATTTTGCGAAAAATCCAGCTGTAAGAGGAATTCCAGCAAGTGATAATAAAGAAACAAGCACAGAAAGAGCAATGATTGGATTTGTTTTGGACAACCCGTTGAATGCATCAACAGAATGATCTTTCATCTTTACAAGCACTGCAAAAATACCGAGTGTTGCGATGCTGTATCCAGCGAAATACAAAAGCAGTCCTTGCTTTGCGAATACATTTAATGAAAGTATCGCCAGCATCATAAATCCGGCTTGTGCAATGGATGAATATGCCAACATTCGTTTTACACTTTGTTGAAATACAGCTGTAATGTTTCCAATCAGCAACGTCAACAATGCTATAACCGCCACCAAGTTTTTCCAGTCTTCATGAAGATTACCAAATGCATTGTCGAATAAATGGAGGAATGCATAAAACGCAACGGATTTTACAATGGTTGCCATGAAGGACGTAAAAACAGTTGGAGCCCCATCATACACATCAGGTGTCCAAAAATGAAAGGGAGCCGCGGAAACTTTAAATGCCATAGAAGCAAGGACAAGCAGCAATCCAGCCGCTTTCATCGGTGTTAACACACTAAGTCCTGCTTTGATTGCATCTAAATAAAAAGATCCTGTATCTCCATAAATTAAAGTGATGCCCATGAGCATGAGTCCGGTTGAAAAAGATCCCATCAGGAAATATTTCAATGCAGCTTCGTTGCTCTTTAGATTTGACTTATCGCTTCCAGCCAATACATATAGGGGTATAGACACTATTTCAATTCCAAGAAATAACATCAACAGTGATTTGAATCCTGCAACGACTCCAATGCCTGACAAAATAAAAAATATCAGTGCGTAGAGATCAGAAGAAGACTTCCCTGCCGCGTTGATATCATTTCCAGACAAAAGAAAATACATCAAGGTGCTTATCAAAATGATCAACAAGAATACCAAACCGAAATTGCTGTGAAAAAGCATTCCTTTGGTATCAATGGAAAACAAGGACATTCCTGAAATGAATTCATGAACATTACAAATGATCAATAACACGATGCCAGCAATTGCAATTAGATTAATGGTATTTCTGGATTTCACAAAAAACCCAGTATACATCATCAAGACTCCCCAAACAGCTGAAAAAATTATTGCATTCATAATGGTATGATAAATCAGTTTATGAATTATACTTTGTTAAAATCAACCCTACAGAATCAGAAAACATTTTAAAGAATGGAGCAGGATAAAATCCAACCAACAAAATCAAAGCTGTTAACACAACAAAAACCAGGATTTGAACCCCTTTGATATCTGCGAATGAATGAAGAGCAGTTCGCTCTTCACCGTAAAATACGTTCTTGATCATGTTGAGTGTATAAACTGCACTGAAAATGATACTCAATCCAGCAAACGCCGCAACCATCCAATTGAACTGATATATTCCATTGAAGATCATAAATTCACCAATGAATGCATTGGTAAGTGGAAGTGCTACATTGGCCAAAGATGCTATGACCATAAAAATAGCTAGAACAGGAGCACGTCGTGCTAGTCCACCCAATTGAGAAATAGCAGTAATGCCAGTTTGCTTTTCAATCATGTAGGCAACGATCCAAAGTGCTGCAATGTTGATTCCATGGTTAAACATTTGCAACAATACACCTTCAACAGCTATTTGTTTGAATGTAAGAATTCCTATAGCCATGAGTCCAATGTGTGCAATGGATGAATACGCAATCAATCGCTTGATATTATCTTGATAGATAGCAACAAGTGAGGCGTAAACAATACCAATAGATGCCACAATTATAATAGAAGTATTAAAATACTTAACAGCGAGAGGAAAGAGCGGCAATACCCATCTCAACATTCCGAAAAGTCCCATTTTCACCATCACACTGCTCAAAACCAATGTAACAGGAGTAGGTGATTGTTCGTAGGCTTCCGGTTGCCAGGTATGCAATGGAAACAATGGCATCTTGATCGCAAATGCAATGAAGAAAGCAAAAAACAACCAATATTGTTCAGATGCAGTGTTGTTTAGGTTGAAAAACGACATGAGGCTAAAGGAAGCGCCATTGGTTTTGTTATACATGTAAAGTATAGCCAACAACATAAACAATGAACCGACGAAAGTATATATGAAAAATTTGAATGTTGCCCTGATGCGTTTTTCACCACCCCAGATGGATGCAAGGAAATAAACAGGAATCAATGCGAGTTCCCAGAAAAGATAGAAGACCAATGCGTCAGTTGCCATGAATACCCCATACAATCCGCATTGAGTGAGCAACATCAGTGCAAAAAACCTGTTTGCATCTTTGTATTGTTCTGCCGGAATCAATAGGAATACCAAAAAGAATACAATAGCAGTAAGCAGCGCCATGGTTCTTGTTAAACCATCCAATATCAATCCAAAATTGCTCCCAATTGAAGTAAGCCATTGATAACTCACTTGGTTGAGCAAGAAATGTTCTTTACCAGAAAAGAATAAACTTACCAGTACCACAATTAAAGATGATGCTGAAAAAATTATGGCATTTGTTTTAGACTGTTGAGCATTCTTCAGAAAAAAAGAGAACAGTCCTCCAAACAGAGGCAACCAAATCAACAGTGCGGGAAAATTATCAACAGCAGCGAACATATTATATTCTGTGGTTTAAATTTTCCAGAACATCTGGAAGATGAAAAATATTATGATGGATACAACCATGATCAAAACATAAGAACCAACCTGTCCACTTTGTAAGAGCCTCATCTGTCTTGAGCTGAACTGCACAAGTTTCCCTACTCCGTTTACTGTTGCATCAATAATTTTATTATCAATGATTCGAGAGAAAAATGAAGCAATATGATTGATTGGCTGAACAATAATTTTATCATAGAGCTCATCTACATACCATTTGTTCTCCAGTAACTTCCCAAATGAAGATGACTTTTCCGCTGTAAGTCCTTCTTTTGCAAACATGCTCTTTGCAGCAAAAATTGAAACAATAATCAACACCACCACTCCTGCCATCAATGACAACTCAAGTGAATGAGAAAGATGTTCAGCCTTTGCTTCATGATGAACACCCGTGAACACCGGTGCTAAAAAAGATGACAATCTATGTGCATCCTCTGCAAAAACTGTTGGAATACCTACCCATCCACCCACAATGGAGAGCAAGGCAAGCACCATTAATGGCATGGTCATAGCAGCAGGTGATTCGTGCACATGGTGATATTGCTCTTCTGTTCCTCTGAAATTTCCATGAAAAGTCAAAAAGTACATTCTGAACATATAAAATGCAGTCATCAATGAAGTGAGCAACCCCAGTAGATAATACACTACATTTTTCTCCAATGCAGCAGTTAATATTTCATCCTTAGAGAAAAATCCTGCAAATGGAGGAATACCTGCAATGGCCAGACATCCTATTAGAAAAGTAATATGGGTGATAGGTAATTTTTTTCTGAGTCCACCCATTTTATAAATATCCTGCTCATGGTGCATGGCATGAATTACGCTTCCTGCTCCGAGGAATAACAACGCTTTGAAAAATGCATGCGTCATCACGTGAAAAACGCCAGCAGTATAGGATCCTACACCCAATGCCAGAAACATCAATCCTAGTTGACTTACTGTTGAATAAGCCAATACCTTTTTGATGTCATTCTGCTTCAATGCAATGGTTGCAGCAAGCAGCGCTGTTGCGATTCCAATGATGGCTACAAGATTTTGTGATACTGGCGCCAATGAGAACATGATGTTGCTGCGTGCTATCATGTAAATTCCAGCGGTTACCATGGTGGCTGCATGGATCAATGCAGAAACCGGGGTAGGTCCGGCCATCGCATCAGGCAACCATGTATACAATGGAATTTGAGCAGACTTACCCATGGCACCAATGAAGAGCAATAAAGTTATCCCGGTAATTGCCGACAAAGGCATAGTGCTTGCTTCAGCAAATACACCTGTGTAGGTGATTACACCAAACTGTGAGAGCATCCAAAAAATAGCTAGCAAGAAACCAAGATCACCAATTCTATTCATTACAAATGCTTTCTTAGCAGCATTGTTATAATTGTTGTTGCTAAACCAATAGCCTATCAACAAATAAGAGCTGAGTCCAACACCCTCCCATCCAATAAACATCGTCACATAACTTGATCCAAGCACCAGGATGAGCATGAAGAAAACAAACAGATTCAGGTATGCAAAGTATCTGGCATAATGCTGTTCTGTTTCTTCATGCATGTATGCGGCAGAGTAAATATGAATCAAAGATCCAATCCCCGTTATAATCAACAAAAACAAGGCACTGAGTTGATCAAATTGTAATGCAAAAGGAATATCCAGTCCTGCTGTCTTGATAAAGTCAAAAAGAAACAACACCTGGGTATTGAATCCTGGTTTAGTAACCTGATTGAATACCAGCAAACTGCATACAAAAGAGAGAATCAGCACTCCAGAGCCAATGGTACTGGAAATCTTTTTTGATAAAAAATTTCTTCCTAGTCCATTGATCAGAAAGCCGATCAAAGGCAACAAAGGAATTAGGTATCCATATTTTATCATACCATTCATTGATATACTTTTTTGATCAGTGTTTCAATCGATTTAAGAAATTGATATCCACTGAATGAATATTTCTATAGAGCATCACAATGATGGCGAGTCCAACAGTTACTTCTGCAGCCGCAACCACCATGATGAAGAAAACAAAAATTTGAGCCTCTGAACCCACCAATGTTGAATTGTCCAGGGCATAAGCTGCAGCGTGGTGCATACGTGAAAATGCAACCAGCAAAAGATTTACAGCATTTAGCATCAGTTCAATACACATGAATATGATGATCGCATTTCTGCGTGTCAGTACTCCAACGATTCCGATTGAAAACAGACATACTGAGAGAAAGATATAATAATTGATTGGCATGACTTATTGATTTGCGATGTCTGAATTCACGATATTTTTTTCTTTTTTTCCAAGCACAACTGCTCCTACCATTGCACTCAGGAAAAGCACGCTGCTGATTTCAAATGGAACCACATACTCATTAAATAAAGTCTTTCCAAGTTGCTGAATCAATCCAATGCCAGCCTCTTCTCCTCCAGTTGTTGCTGTATTATATTTTAAAGCTGCAATCAACAACAACGTCAAGCTGCCTCCTGAAATAACACCTGCAATTTTCATCCACTTGCTTTTCGTAGGCTCCTGATCTGCATTCATGTTCATTAACATAATCACAAACAAAAACAACACCATGATTGCACCTGCATAAACAATCATGTTTACAATGGCCAGAAACTGTGCATTGAGCAGTACATAATGCCCTGAAATGGCAAAAAACACAACAATCAGCCATAATACACTGTGAACAGGATTTTTGCTGAAAATCACCAACAGTGCTGCAACAATTGCAGCAGTTGATAAAACCCAAAAGAGTATTTCAGTGATTGACATGAATTATTTGTTTTTTAATTGTTCTTCTCTCAACCCTTTGGCAACTTCATATTTTTCTTTTTCATTCACCGGGTGTGGAATGAGTAAATTTTCTTTAGAATAGATAAAGCCCTTGCGTGTAAAATTAGAAGGCGCGAAGGTTTCAGAAAGATAGATAGCATCCTTCGGACAAGCCTCTTCACATAAGCCACAAAAAATGCAACGCAACATGTTGATCTCATATTTTGCAGCATATTTTTCCTCCCGGTACAAATGCTCCTCTCCTTTTTGACGTTCAGCAGCTTCCATCGTGATGGCTTCAGCCGGACAAGCTACTGCACACAATCCACAGGCTGTGCAATTTTCTCTTCCCTCCTCATCACGGTTCAACACATGCAATCCACGGAACACCGGACTAAAAGGTCTTTTTTGTTCAGGATAATTGATGGTTGGTTTTTTTCTGAACATATGACCGAAAGTGATAGCCATGCCTTTGAAGATAGCAGGCAAATAAAGACTCTCCCAAAAAGTCATTGGTTTTTGCTCAAGTGTTTTTGCTCTATTTGTTAATACCCCCATACAATTATTTATTAAGAGCCAGGATTACGATTGCAGTGATTAATAAATTGGCCAAGGCAAGTGGAATTAATTTCTTCCATCCCAAATCCATCAATTGATCATATCTAAATCTTGGAATGGTCCATCTTACCCAGATAAACAGAAATAAGAAAAATGCAATTTTTGCAAAGAATGCCAAAAACCCAAACAAGGCTACCATATTAGCACCCATTGTTGCAGTCAAAGCAATTTCATCTACAAAAGGAATATCATATCCTCCAAAAAACAACGTTGAAACTACTGCACTGGAGATGAACATGTTTACATATTCAGAGAACAGATACAATCCAAGTTTCATGGATGAATATTCCTGATGATACCCAAAATTCAATTCATTTTCAGCTTCAGGAAGATCAAAGGGGGTTCTATTGCACTCAGCAAAAACACAAATAAGAAAAATTAAAAATCCAATTGGCTGATATAAAATATTCCACCCTAAGAATCCGCCCCATCCACCTTGCATTTGCTGTTCTACAATTGTTTTAAGACTCAAAGATCCTGTCATCAACAGCAATGAAATTAGAGATAGTCCCATCGCAAGTTCATATGAGATTATTTGAGAAGCACCTCTTACAGCAGCGAGCAATGAAAATTTATTATTAGAAGACCAACCTCCGATCATGATGCCATAAACTCCTAAACTTACCACACCAAAAACATAAAGAATGCCAATATTTACATCTGCAACTTGCAAACTGATTGTCCTGCCTGCAATTTCAATATGATCTCCCCAAGGAATTACAGCACTGGTGAGCATTGCAGTTAACATTGCCAACGCGGGTCCTATTACGAAGAGTGATTTATTGGAAGTAAGTGGAATAATTTCTTCTTTGAAGAATAATTTCAATCCATCGGCAAGTGGCTGAAGGATTCCAAAAGGACCAGCGCGGTTCGGACCTCTGCGATCTTGCATGAAACCAGCAATCTTTCTCTCGGCAAAAGTGGTATACATAGCAACTACCAGAGAAAATGAAATGATTGCTCCAATTAAGAGCAACTTTTCAAGTCCAAACCATAGATCTATCATCAGCAATTGTATACTTATCATGATTGCTTCTTTGAATGTTCAAAAACTTTACTGGTAGCAGGACCGTTGATGGCGCTCAAATCAATGGATGGATCATTTACCTCACTCACACTATGGATATCCATCAACAGTTTTGGTTTTCTGCCATCATGTACTTTACTGAAGGTTTCAGTTGGTTTCTTCATTTTTTCATAATGCCCTTGAGAAATCACTGAATGTCTGTTGACATGGGTTGGTCCTTCAATTACCCAATCGGATACTTTCTTTTTTTCAAATCTGCATTCATTACAAATCCATTTTTCCACTTCGCCCCACTGATTTTTTCTAGCAGTTACACGCAATACCTCTTCTCCCCTTTGCCATAAAGTCACTTTTCCTGAACAACATTTACAATCGCGGTGAGCATTCACAGGCTTTGTGAACCAAACCCTGTTTTTAAAACGAAAAGTTTTATCAGTTAAAGCGCCAACAGGACAAACATCAATTACATTTCCTATAAAATCGTTGTCAAGTGACTTTTCTATATACGTAGCAATTTCTGCATGATCTCCTCTACTCAACACACCATGCACTCTTTTATTAGAAACCTGATCAGCAGTAAACACACAACGATAACAAAGAATGCAACGAGTCATGTGCAACTGTATGTATGGACCGAGGTCATGTTTGTCGAATGTCCTTCTTTTGAATTCATATCTTGTTGCCTCTTTTCCATGTTCATATCCAAGATCCTGCAAGTGACATTCTCCTGCTTGATCGCAAATTGGACAATCCAAGGGATGATTCAACAATAAAAATTCCACAACACCATTTCTTGCATCTATTACTTTAGGACTTGTAATATTTTTTACTTCCATTCCATCCATCACGCCAGTTCTGCAACTTGCAACCAACTTTGGCATTGGTCGAGGATCTGCTTCACTTCCTTTGCTCACTTCAACAAGACAGGTTCGGCATTTACCACCACTTCCTTGAAGTTTACTGTAGTAACACATAGCAGGAGGTACAACATCTCCTCCTATCATCCTTGCGGCCTGAAGGATTGTTGTTCCTTGTGGAACTTCTAAAGTGATATTATCAATCGTGACTTTTAATTTTTTAATTTCTTCGGCCATAGAAATTTTTTATGCAACCACACTTAACTCATCAGCATAATGAGCCAAGCCATAGTTTTGGGTTAAGCACAATGATGGATTGTTAACATGCCATTCAAATTCATCTCTAAAATGTCTGATGGCTGCTGCAACAGGCCAAGCTGCTGCATCACCCAAAGGACAGATTGTATTTCCTTCGATTTTTCTTTGTATATCCCACAACAAATCAATGTCACTCATCGCTCCTTTACCAGATTCAATTTTATGAAGGATTTTTTCCATCCATCCAGTACCTTCTCTGCATGGTGAACATTGTCCACAGCTTTCATGCCTGTAAAATCTTGCAAGCGTCAATGTATGGCGAACGATACACTGATCTTCATCCAATACTATAAATCCTCCTGATCCCATCATGGAACCAGTTGCAAAACCGCCATCTGAAAGACTTTCATAATTCATATAACGGGTTTCACCTTTGGCAGTCTTCAGCAATAAATTTGCTGGAAGGATAGGCACTGAAGAACCACCCGGAATACATGCCTTCAATTTTTTACCGTTTGCGATGCCTCCGCAATATTCATCACTGTAAATGAATTCTTCAACAGAGATGGTCATATCAATTTCGTAAACACCGGGCTTGTTAATATTTCCGCAAGCTGAAATCAGTTTTGTTCCAGTAGATCTACCAACACCAATTTTTGCATATTCTTCACCCCCGAGGTTCATGATTGGAACCACTGCAGCAAGTGTTTCAACATTGTTCACAACAGTCGGGCAATCCCAGAGTCCCTTGATTGCAGGGAAAGGAGGTTTGATGCGAGGATTCCCTCTTTTTCCTTCAAGTGACTCTATCAATGCTGTTTCTTCGCCGCAGATGTAAGCACCAGCGCCACGCTGTACATATATTTCCAAATCAAATCCCGTTCCCAGAATATTTTTTCCCAAGAAACCATTTTGTTTTGCTTCAGCAATGGCTTGTTCTAGAATACCAACTATCCATGCATATTCACCTCTAATATATATGTATGTTCTATTGCTGCCCAATGCGAAAGATGAAACAATCAATCCTTCGATCAAAAGATGAGGGATGAATTCCATCAAATATCTGTCTTTGAAAGTTCCTGGTTCAGACTCATCTGCATTGCAGACGAGGTACCGGGGAACTCCTTCAGGTTTTGCAAGGAAACTCCACTTCAAACCAGTTGCGAATCCAGCACCGCCTCTTCCTCTTAATCCGCTCTTTTTCACTTCTTCCACAATTGCAGCTGGATCCATTTTCAATGCTTTCTCCACTGCTGCATATCCACCTTCTCTACGATAAACATCGAAGTGACGAATACCCTCTACATGTGCTTTCTCTAATAATAATTTTCTTGCCATGTTGCCTTTTCTCTATTTATGATTGTAGCAGTTAGCAATGATCTCATCTACTTTGGCTGGAGTTAAATGCTCTTTGTAATGCATTCCCATTTGCATCATGGGGGCATAACCACAAGCACCAAGACATTCAACTGTTTTCAACGTAAACATTCCATCAGCGGTTGTTTCACCCACTCCAATTCCCAATTTCGATTTTATATACCCTATGATGTCGTCACTTCCTTTTAGCATGCATGGTCCAGTCTGACAAACTTCCAATACATGCTTGCCAACAGGATTTAAATTGAACATGCTGTAAAAAGTAGCAACTTCATAAACCTCAATAGATTCAATAGAAAGCAGTGAAGCCACATAATCCATCGTTTCAGCACTTAGCCATCCTCCAAACTCTTCTTGTGCAAGATGCAAAAGTGGAATCAATGCACTTTTTTGTTTGCCTTGGGGATATCGGGCAATTATTGCCTCGACCTCTTTGATTTTATCTTCACTAAACTTCACCATTTTCTTTTCTTTCTTTTATGCATCCATTTCACCAGCAATCAGGTTGAGACTGCTCAGCGTGATGATCGCATCGCTCAACATGGTATTGCTTACAATTTCCTCGTATGCTTGATAATAAATAAAACATGGTCTTCTGAAATGAAGGCGATATGGAGTTCTTCCGCCATCGCTCACCAGGTAAAATCCCAATTCACCATTTGCACCTTCAATACTGTGATACACTTCACCAACTGGAATTTCAGTTTCACCCATTACTATTTTGAAGTGATAGATGAGGGCTTCCATTTTTGTATATACATCTGCTTTTGCAGGCAAGTAATATTCTGGAGCATCTGCATGATAAACATCTGCATCTACCCCTTTGAATGATTGCACTTTTTCATATGCCTGACGGATGATACTTAACGACTGCCATACTTCTTCACCACGCACCATGAATCTGTCATAATTGTCGCCAGTTGTTCCAATCGGTATAATGAAATCAAAATCTTCATAGGAAGAATAAGGAGCATGAACCCGAACATCATAATCTATTCCTGCCGCACGAAGGTTAGGACCAGTAAAGCTGTAATTCAATGCACGTTCAGCAGATATTGCACCAGTGCCTTTGGTTCTTTCAATAAAGATCCTGTTGCGCATGAAAAGATTTTCAAACTCCTTCCATACTTTAGGAAATTCTTCAAGGAATTGCTCAATTTTCTGAAACGCAGTGTTGCTGAAATTTCTTTCAAAACCACCGATTCTTCCCATGTTGGTTGTAAGTCTTGAACCGCAAACCTCTTCATAGATTTCATAAATCAATTCGCGGTATTGCATCACATATAGGAATCCTGTATACGCACCGGTATCTACACCAACAATAGAATTGCAAATCAAGTGATCTGATATACGCGAAAGTTCCATGATGATCACTCGCAAATAATCTACACGTTTGGGAGTCTTTACACCCAATAGTTTTTCACATGTCATGTGCCAACCCATATTATTTAATGGGGCTGAGCAATAATTCAAACGATCAGTGAGTGTTGTGATTTGATATAGTGGTCGTCTTTCTGCTAACTTTTCAAAAGCACGGTGAATGTATCCAACAGTTGATTCTGCTTTGATGATGCGCTCACCATCCATTTCCAGGATGTTTTGAAATACACCGTGGGTGGCTGGATGCGTGGGACCTAAATTCAGTCGGGTCGTTTGTTTTTCTAAACTCCCCTCAGGTAATACTATGTTCGCTTGTTCAGGCATAGATCAGTTTTGCTTCATTATCTTCCAAACATTTCATCGTCTTTATCAATCCTTGTTTGGTCTTCCAATGGAAACTCTTTTCTCAAAGGATGATAATCCATCTCATCAACATTTAAAACACGTTTGAGATTTGGATGCCCAATAAAATTGATGCCATAAAAATCAAATGTTTCTCTTTCCATCCAGTTGGCTCCACTGTACAATCCTGTAGCAGTGTATACATCTGGTTTTTGGATAGGAACAAAAATTTTAACTCTCAAACGAACATTTTCCTTGAGGTTATGAACATGATAAATCACTCCAATTTCAGCTCCAGTTTTATCAGGAAAATGAATCCCTGTGAGATCTGTCAAAAACTGAAATCCAAGTGTAGGCTCATCATGCAAAAAAGTAAGCACTTTTAAATTCAGTTCAGGCTTCACTTCAATGGTAAGAATGTCTGATGCATCATTCCATGAAATAATACCATCACCAAATTGTGCGTTCAACTTTTCCTTTATATAATCACGGGTGATTGACATGAACTGGAATATGTTTATTGTATACCGTAGGTTTCAAGTAAATGTTTGTATTGATCACTGTGGCGTCTTCTTAAAGATTCATCGTGGATCAAATCCTGTATTTTAAGCACTCCATCAATAATTGCCTCAGGTCTTGGAGGACAACCCGGAACATATACATCAACAGGTACCACCTGATCAATTCCCTGGAGCACAGAATAAGTATCGAATATTCCTCCACTGGAAGCACATGCACCAACAGCCATCACCCACCTGGGCTCCGCCATTTGGAGATATACTTGTCTAACAACAGGACCCATTTTTTTTGCGATGGTACCCATCACCATCAACAAATCACATTGTCTTGGTGAAAAGCCAACTCGCTCAGATCCAAATCTTGCCAAATCATAATGAGATCCCATGGTTGCCATGAATTCAATTCCGCAACAAGAGGTTGCAAATGGAAGAGGCCAAATGGAATTTTTTCTAGCCAACCCAACTACCTTATCAAAAGAGGTTGTAAAAAAACCTTCCCCCATATGCCCTTCGGGCATTTCGATTTCATTGATTCCACGATCAGTAAAATCTTGGGGGTTCACATTAAATCTGACTGGCCTGGCCATACTGTTTTTTTATAATAACAAATATGCCTTGAAGTTGTTTTTCAAAGCATATTCAAAAATTTATTCTTCCCAGTGCAATGCACCTTTTTTAATTATGTAAATGAAACCGGCCAAGAAAAAGCCGATAAACATCAACACTGCAAAAAATCCATCCCACCCGAGTGCTTTAAAGTTTACAGCATATGGATAGAAGAAGATTACTTCAACATCGAACAAGACAAATAAGATGGCAACCAAAAAATACTTGATGGCCATTGGTTGTCTGGCATTCCCAAACTGCTCAATTCCACTTTCAAAAACTTGTAGTTTATCGGACGTCTTCCTTTTGGGCCCTAAAAGTTGGGATCCCAGGATCATGATGGTAACCAGCACAACTGCAAAACCTATCTGGATACCGATGGGGAAGTAATCACTTGCCTTACTGATGGGGGCATTCTGTCCGAGCAAAGAAGACTGGAGCAAAATAGTCTTGAACATCGGTTGAATTTGATGGCGCGAAGTTAGTGTAAAACGGGAATAAAAAAGGCTACCAAAATGAAAAAAGGGACAATTTAAATTGTCCCTTTTTTGTTATTTCTTAGGCGGTGCCGCCAGTGCTTTTTGGAGGATTTCCCGGTTTTTGATTGCATCCTGATTGTTAGGATCAATTTCTATGATTTTGTCCAGATAACTGGAAGCCAGGGCAAGGTCCTTTTTGATATTTGCTGTATATCCAGCCAAATATCCATAAGCAGTGATCAGTGTGCTCTTGTTTTTAGCTTTGTCAGCTTCAGCAATCGAGATGAACTTTTCACAGTCTGGTATGGCAAGTCCCTGTTCCATGGTTGAGTCTACAACTGAAAGAGATCTGAATGACCAATAGTGGCCATACACTTCTGTAGGAAAGTTGGTTTTATAAACAGTGAAGATACTATCAGCCTTCCTAAACTCCCCTGCTTTGAAATTTTCAAAACCAGCGTTGTACAAATCAACTTTACTTGTTTTAGGATTGAGTTGGAGTACTTTGGTCAACCACAAAGCTGATTTGGCGGTGTTAGCAGTCTTTTTGTAGAAATCTGCTGCTTTCTTGGCATAATCTAACTTATTGTTGATAGCAGTATCTGCATTGATTGCTTTCATAAAATAGTCATCCACTTTAGCGGGATCACTTTTCATTTTTGCTGCATTTACTGCAGCAACATAATAGTTCTCAGGAATCAATTGATCAGCAGTTGCTTTTTGGAAGAAAGTCTCAAGGAATGAAAGTGCTTTTGCTGAATCGTTCAATTTATCATAGCTATATGCCTTAAGCCTGTAGAGCCTTGCATCGGCTTTCTCTCCCTGAGCAGTGAGCAAAGCGTCTGATTTTACGATGGCATTTTTAAAATCACCAGCTGCAAATTGCAAACTCGCCTCTTCGTAATCAAGCGCCGGGCCTGGATCAGCGTTGGCTTTGTACTTATTGAAATAATCAGTTGCTTTTACAACATCTCTAAAGAAATAATATACGTATAGTTCGTAGAGGGCAGGTGCAAAAGTTGGATCATCAGTAACTGCTCCATTTAATTTACCTAGAAAAATATCTTTTTGCTCATTCCCCTGTGTAAGATATACCTTACCGATTTTGTATTTAGCAACTGCAGATTTTGGATCTTTCAACAATGCATTTTCATACGAAGAAACTGCACCACCGCCATCCATTAACTTTCTATATAGATCACCCATGTACACAAATGCCATTGGATCATTGAAGTTCTTCAATGTAGTTGCCAATTTCAATTTTTCAATTCCATAGGCATAATCTCCCCCATCTTCTAGATTTGCTTTGCCGATTGCTACGAGGATATTTGCATCTTTGGCTTTGGAGAGTGAAATGGCAGTTTCAAAACGCTGTTTAGCATCATTCACCTTTTTTTCAGTGAGTTCAGCCTGACCCATTGCAACCAACAAAAGGGGGTTGCTTCCGTTTGCACCTTCCATTCCCTTGCGAAGCACATCTTTTGCTGCAGCTGGATTTTTTGATTCAAAATTCACCTGAGCCAACCAATAAATTGCTTCAGGACTGGTTGGAGCAGCAGCTAAAACTTTTTCCATGGTTTCTTTAGCGGTACGGTAGCGCTGACTCAACAACAATTTTCTAGCATCCTGTAGTGTTTGAGCAGCTACAGCAGATGTAAAAAAAAGGGCAGCAATCACTATTCTCATTTTCATACTTCGCAGTTTGATTTTTAAGGGGTGTAAAAGTAAGAAATCAAAATTTTATTCTGAAACATTTGCTTTTCTAATTTGAAGGGCCATGCGGTCAGGTACAAGATACCCCCTTCGGAAGATTAATTGGCCTTTTTCGTGTGTTAAGAAATTTACAAATCCCTTGCCCAGGCCGGCGAAATTCTCCTTGACCACATAATAGATGCCCCGGTTGAGGGGGTACCTTTTCAAAGCAATATTTGCCTGGTAGGGCCTAACATAAACCTCCTCCCCACATGGGGCACATTGCAAGGCTGCGATTTTAACCTTTTTTTGAAATGAAAGCTGCGTTGAATCTTCCTTGTTGCCAATCCAACTTACCCCAATAAATCCAAGGGCATTGGGGTGGTTTGCTACATAATCGATCACCCCTTGTGAATTCTGGGCTGCCATGACCCTGCCCTTCAATGGCTGTCCTTTTAAAATAGAATCAATAAGAAATCTGACGGTACTGGTAGCCTTCAATCCATCCATCACCAAATCGTATTTATAACCAGTTGTGCCATTTAACATGGAACGAATTTCTGCAACTGAAAAAAGTGAATCCTTGCAATTGTTGTGTGTGATTACTGCAACGGCATCTGATGCCAGTCTGCCATACATGGGCACAAATGAAAGTGTATCCTGATAAAAAGGAATTTCCGGTTCTGTCAAACCTCTGGTAATGATCACCATCCTGATGCTATCATTCAACAGGTCTTTTATGCAATCTGCTTCAGGCTTGTAGTGTGGAATAATCTTGGCATCAGGATGCTGCGACATGAAAACCTTGATTTGCGAATCAATGATTGGTGCGAAGGTTTCATCAACACTTATATGAATGGTGCCGGTTGTAAGTGTATCATCTCCTAAAATAACTTTTGCCTTCTTGCCTTTTTGGGTGCAGGAGAACCCAACGATGAGAAGAAAAAGAGCAACTACATATTTGAATGAGGGTGAATACATGTTTTATTTTTTTGCTGAAAATCCACGATACAATCTGAATACTCCATAGCATAGGCAGGCAATCCCAAAAATGGATGATGTGAGTGAATCAAAAGCAAAGCCTTTTACTAAATATTTATTCAAAAGAAAAAAGAGTCCAGCGCCTAACCACAACACTCCCATGGTGTAATCATAAATAACTTTAAACCCTAATTGTCTTTTTTCTTCTTTTTCTTTAAAATTATTGGATATCATAAAAATATATGTCTTGCAATTTATGAAATCTGTTCGCATGGAATGGATGCCAAACAAGTTAATTTCCTTGCATTTATATGGATAGTTTCAAAAATTACAATTCAGCTGACCAGTTATATTTGCCAAAAAGTCTCGATGAAAGTATTGATGGTTTGTCTGGGTAACATATGCAGGAGTCCTCTAGCAGAAGGGATTTTACTAGATAAATGCAAAAAACTTGGACTCCAATGGCAGGTAGAAAGTGCCGGCACAAATGGATATCATAACGGGGAACCTCCTTATTACTTGTCTCAAAGAGTGGCAAAGTTGAATGGGATTGATATTTCCGCACAGCGTTCAAGGCCATTTCATTCAAGCGATTATGATCAATTTGATCTGATCATTCCCATGGCAAATGATGTTTACCGTGATATCAAATATTTGTCGGGCAAAAAATTTGATGCAAAGAAAACTGTTCTGATGTTGGAATATCTATTTCCCGGCATCGACATGGACGTACCAGATCCCTGGTCAAAATCTGAAGCAGCATTTCATGAGGTCTTTGATTTGATTGCTCAGGCATGCGATAAACTGATTGAGAAACATACATCCGCAAAACAGCCTTAACTTCGCTTTATGAAGCCATCGATTCCTCAAGGCACAAGAGATTTTTCAGCTGCAGTTTTAAAAAAGCGAAATTTCATCTTCAATACCATTCGACGTGTTTTCGAATTATATGGATTCGAACAATTGGAAACACCTGCCATGGAAAATATTGAAACCTTGTTGGGTAAATATGGAGAAGAGGGTGATAAACTCATTTTTAAGATTCTCAACAATGGCTTGAATCTTCCTGAAAAACATGATACAGCAAGAAAGGATTTTGAGGCAGTGTTAAGCGGTAAAACATCGAAAGGTATAAGTGAGCGGGCGCTCCGATATGATCTCACCATACCATTTGCCAGATATATTGCCATGAACCATGGTCAGCTTACATTCCCGTTCAAGCGCTTTCAAATGCAACCAGTGTGGAGAGCAGACAGACCTCAACGTGGTAGATACCGCGAATTCTATCAATGCGACGCAGACATTGCAGGAAGTAATTCAATCTTACATGAAATTGAACTCACTTCAATTTATGCGACAGTGTTTCATCAGCTGAGAGTTCCAGTTGAAATCCACATCAACAACAGAAAAATTCTTCAAGCACTCGCGCAGCAATGTGGAGGTGAAAGCAATATGATCAACATCACCATTGCCATCGATAAGCTAGATAAGATTGGTTTGGATAAAGTGAAATTAGAATTAAAAGAACGTGGTTTAACCATCGAACAAGTTGAAATCATTGAGAAATATATTTCTATCAAAGGGGACAATCAATCAATCATTGGTACACTAAAAAAACTATTCGCGAACAATGAGATTGGGATGGAGGGAATTAATGAAATGGTTGAAATCCTCGAACATTCCAAATCTTCAAAAATTCCATCTACTGTCGTTGTTAATCCTTCGCTTGCAAGGGGCTTAAATTATTATACCGGAACAATTTTTGAAGTAAAGGCAACTGGTGTTGAAATGGGAAGTATTGGTGGAGGTGGAAGGTACGATGACCTTACAGGTTTATTTGGAGTAAAGGGTATAGCAGGTGTTGGAATATCATTTGGAGTTGACAGGATTTATGACGTGATGGAGGAACTTGCAGTATTTCCTGAAAATATTCAAGCAGGCACTGTTGCGTTATTTTTTAATACAGGAATTGAGAAGACGCATCTAGTTGATTTAGCCACATCGTTGCGAGAAGATGGAATTGCATGTGAAATTTTTCACGAGGCGGTTAAATTTGATAAACAGTTCAAATACGCAGAGAAAAAATCAATTCCGTTTATTGTAATTATTGGAGAGGAAGAACTAAAAAATGGTACTGCCAACATAAAAGAGTTGAGTACCGGAGTGCAAAAAACAGTAACAATACAAGAGCTGAAGAAAGCATTTACGCCTTAGCGAATTTTCTCAATTGAATCAAGGCGACTTCCAAATCTTTTGAAAGAGGCGCCTCTATCTTCAATACCAAACCGTCCTGACCTTTCATCTCAATACTATACGCATGAAGTGCTAATCGATCCAACAATGGACGTTCTGATTCAACTTCTTTAGACAACTTAAATTTCTTTTTGATATTAGAAAGCAAAATGGGATCTACCATTCCATACATCTCATCACAGACTAATGCATGCCCCATGTTCTGCATGTGCACCCGGATCTGATGGGTTCTTCCAGTTTCTAAATTGAATTCAACCAAGGTATAACCGCGAAATTTTTCCAACACTTTAAAATGTGTAATCGATGGCTTACCATTTCTTCCTATGCGCATTTTTCCAGGAAAGGAAGGATGCTGCTCGATCGGTTGAGAAATGGTCCCCTCATCTTCTGTTAGTGCACCTGTAACCAATCCTGTATAGATTTTCTTTACCAATCGCTGCTCGAAAAGTTGGTTGTAATATTTGTGCGCCTTTTCATTTTTTGCAAACAATAATAATCCGCTCGTATCACGATCGATTCGGTGAATGACAAATACCTCAGGATATTTTTTTTCGAGCCAATTTCGGATAGAGGGAATTTCTGCATCATGCCTATCTGGAATAGAAAGCCATCCGGAGGGTTTATTGACAGCAATCAAATCACTGTCTTGAAACAATATGATCGGGTGATTTTTAATGTTTCTTTTCTTTTACAAAAGAACTGTTCATGAATTTTAGCAAACGAATTTCTTTTTCATTCAAGATTCGCCACTTTCCTCTCTCAACATTCTTTTTTGTCAAATTTGCAAACATGACACGGTCCAGATTTCTTACATCATATCCCAGAAACTCAAACATTCTTCTAACGATTCTGTTCTTTCCGCTGTGCAATTCAATGCCAATGACCGACTTGTCTTTGGGATCTGCATAGGCAAGTGCATCTGCCTTTACAAATCCATCTTCAAGGTTTAATCCTTTGAGTATTTTTTCAAAATCAACTTTTGATAAATGCTTATCGAGTTTCACTTCATACAATTTTTTCACTTCATTGGATGGATGTGAAAGTTTTTGTGCCAGATCGCCATCATTGGTGATAAGGAGCACCCCTGTAGTATTCCTGTCGAGTCTTCCTACCGGATAAACCCTTTCTGCAGTTGCACCTTTCAATAAATCGAGTACTGTTTTTCTTCCCTGAGGATCCTCCAGTGTAGTGATATAATCTTTCGGCTTGTTGAGAAGGATATAAACCAGGTTTTTTTCGGGGAAGATTCTTTTACCGGCAAATAATACAATGTCGTTGGGTTCAACTTTAAAACCCGGTTCAACAATTACAACATCGTTTACTTTCAGTTTGCCGTCTTTGATCAAAGGCACTGCATCCCGTCTTGAACAAATTCCGCAGTGTGCCACATATTTATTGAGCGGCATGGATTTATCAACTTTTCGAATGGAAATAGAAGTAGCCTTCGCAGCAGAAGTTTTTTTCGCAACTGCAATTTTTGCCGCTTCCTTTTTCTTTTCAATTGCTTCAGACCTGTCTTTTTTCCACTTCTTTTTTTCCTGACGAATGGCTTCTTTTACAGCACTGTTCTTCTTCTTTGGAGCAAACTTTGAGAAATTATCTGTTCGTTTCATGTATGATATTCTGATAATGGAAGAAAAATGCGTTAAGATTTATTCGCCAATTGTCCGCATGCTGCATCAATATCCTTGCCCCTGCTTTTTCTCAATCTGGCATTTACACGGTTTTTTTCGAGGTATTGCATGAATCCTGCAGTTTTCTCTTCACTTGGTTTTTTGAATTTAGCAAAATCAATTGGATTGTATTCAATGATGTTCACAAGGTCTGCAGGTATTTGACGATATACTTTGATCAGCTCTCCCGCGTCTTCAAATGAATCATTGAAATTATCAAAAAGAATGTATTCGAGTGTGATTTCGTTTTCTGTTTTCTGATAGAAGTAATTGAGCGCTTCGATCAATGATTTGAGATCATTTGTTTCATTGATGGGCATGATCTGATCTCGTTTCTTGTCATTTGCAGCATGCAATGAAAGTGCGAGTTTGAAACGAACTTTGTCGTCACCCAATTGCATGATCATTTTTGCAACACCCGCTGTTGAAACAGTGATTCGACGAGGACTCATTGCGAGTCCATCTGTTGCAGTGATGCGTTCTATGGATCTTAAAACATTTCTGTAATTAAGCAGGGGCTCCCCCATTCCCATGAAAACAATATTGGTAAGTTTTTTTTCATGGTGTTTATGCGATAATTGGTTCAGTAAAACAACCTCATCATAGATTTCATCAAAATTCAAGTTGCGTTTTCTCTCCAGGTAACCGGTAGCACAAAATTTACAACTCAGACTGCATCCAATTTGGGAGGATACACATGCCGTAATTCTATCCTCAGTGGGTATCAGGACACCTTCAACAAAATGCCCATCAAAAGTCTTAAATCCAACTTTGATGGTACCATCTTCACTGTATTGGGTTGAATGAACTTTTAAGGAAGGAAATGAAAAAGCATCTTCCAATTGACCACGGAGGGTTTTTGAGAGATTAGACATGGATTGGAAATCGAAGGCATGTTTTTGCCACAACCATTCCCATATTTGTTGTAATCGAAATTTTTTCTCCCCGATCGATTCCAGAAAATCAGCAATTTGTTCTTTGCTGAGGTTCCTGATATTGGGTTTCACTGCATTTGACATGCAGCAAAGGTAGTCATTCCTTTATGGTTCTGGTGTGTATCTTAAATAAGGCTTCATGACTTTAACACCCTTAGGAAATTTCTTGATTGCATCCTCGGTAGAAACTGCAGGAACAACAATCACATCTTCTCCATGTTTCCAATCTGCTGGAGTTGCCACACTGTGTTTTGCAGTCAATTGAAGTGAGTCAATTACACGAAGCACCTCAACAAAATTTCTTCCAGTGGATGCAGGATAGGTAATGTATAATTTTAATTTTTTATCCGGACCAATGATGAACAATGACCGTACTGTGAATGTAGCAGACGCATTTGGATGAATCATATCATACAATGTTGCAACTTTTCTGTCTTCATCTGCAATAATCGGAAAATCAACACTGCAGTGTTGTGTTTCGTTGATATCGCTCACCCATTGCTTGTGTTTATCCAATGAGTCAACACTTACTGCCAGTACTTTCACATTCCTCTTTGCAAACTCTTCATTCAATAAAGCAGTTCTTCCTAACTCAGTGGTACATACAGGTGTGAAATCTGCAGGGTGTGAGAACAATACTCCCCAGGAATCTCCCAGATATTCATAAAAATCAATTTCTCCTTCAGTCGTAAGTGCTTTGAAATTTGGAGCATCGTCTCCTAAGTGTAATGCCATAAAATCATTTTAGGCAACAAATGTAATAGGATTTTTTTACTCTACCAAATAAGTAGACTTTAAGATTTCTTGATACCAGCCTTTCCGAGTAGGTTTTTGCCAAAACGTGATTTAACATCATCAATGGCAGAATAGAGATTTGATTTTTGAATTTTATTTTCGAAGATATTGGTCTGAACACTGGAAGATGTCAAATCACTGCAACGAACACCCAGCAGACGAATTTTCTTTTTTACATCATAGAGCTGATGGAAGAGTTGTTTTGCCGCATTGAAAATTTCATCATCAAATGAAGTTGGATGAATACTAATCTGTTTGGTATGGGTCTCGAAATCAGGGTAACGTAATTTGACTGCAATACATTTTGACGATTTTTGATCGCGTCTCAATTCATACCCAAGTTTTTCAGACATTTTCAGCAATGAATTTTCCAGGAATGTGAGATCATCTACATTTTCAAAAAAGGTATGTTCGGTTGAGACAGATTTTGCATCATACGAGGTGTATACTTCTGCATCAGACTCTCCATTTGCTTTTCTGGCAAGTGATGCTCCATAGGATCCAAAATTCAATTCAAGCAAATGAAGTGGATATGCTGCAAGGTCTTTAATAAAGAGAATACCTAGCTCATGCATTTTTTTCAGCGTATGTTCACCCACTCCAGGAATACTCCCTACTTGAAGAGGTGCAAGAAATTCTTTTTCCTTTCCTGGCAAGACATGAATATATCCATTTGGCTTGGCAACATTGGTTGCAATTTTTGCTACCATCCTGTTGGAGGCCAAGCCAAATGATATTGGCAACCTTGTTATTTCCATGATTTCATTGCGTAAATCAATTGTCCATTTCAATGGATCAAAGAATCGGTCCATACCCGTAAGGTCAATGTAAAACTCGTCAATAGAAGCCTTTTCAAACAATGGAGCCTTTGCTGCAATAATATCAGTTACCCATTGAGAGAACTTGCTGTATTGTCCACTGGAACCTTTCATAAAAATTCCATTCGGACAAAGTAGATGTGCCCTTGACATTGGCATGGCAGAGTGAATGCCAAATTTTCTTGCTTCATAACTGCATGTACTCACCACTCCCCGGTCTTTTGAACCGCCGATGATCAGGGGTTTACTCTCCAAAGATGGGTTCAGTATTCTTTCGACTGATACAAAAAATGCATCAAGATCAAAGTGTGCTATATAAGATTGCTGAACAGACATGCTGAAGTAATATGCATGTTCAATTTATATAAATATCCAGAAGACCTGCTGGAAGCTCTACAGTAATTTTTTCTTTTTTATGATCGATTTTGATCAATGTACTTTCATTGAGTGGAACGAAGATTTCATTTCCTTTGAAATCAACTCTCAACAGCACTTGCATAGGCTGTTCAATTACTTCCAATACTTTTCCCAATTCATTTTTTTGATCATACACTGTAAAACCAAGCAATGCGATGGGTGAATTTTTAGATGCCTGCAATTTCACTTCGTTTTCCGGCAACCAAATTTGTTTACGCAGAAACATTTTTCCTTTTTCAGGTGCATCTATTCCTTCCAGTGTTATCAATAATTCTGTTTCGCTTTTTATTTTGGCGGAGGATACAAAATAGGGCATGAATTTTCCTCCTTTCTCCTCAATAAAAACAACTTTAATTGCAAGCGGATCGATTTCTTCACCTAAATGATGCTCCAATACCAATTCACCTTTTAGACCAAAGGTTGAAACAAATTTTCCTATGACAACGTAGTTTTCCATCATAAAAAAAGCCTCGTTTGGTACGAGGCTTTAGAAATTAAATTCGCTTATTTATTCAGCAGCAGGTGCAGCCTCAGCAGATTGATCTGCTTCAGGTGCTGCAGGTGCAGCTACTTTTTTTGGTCTAGGCTTTGCAGCTTCCATGCGACGTGCACGACGTTCTTTTGCAGCAGCTTCTTGGCGTATTCTCAACTTAGACTCTTGATCTTGGTGCCATGCTTCAAACTTTGTCATAGCAGCTTCTTGATCAAACAATCCAAGTGTTACACCACGTAACAAATGCTTCAAATACAATACACCTTTTGTAGAAAGAATCTTGCGAACAGTATCTGTAGGTTGTGCACCATTGTTTAACCATTCCAATGCTTTCTGACGGTCTACCAACACAGTGGCTGGATGTGTAAGTGGATTGTAGGTTCCAATTTTCTGGATAAACTTACCATCGCGTGGAGAACGAGAATCTGCAACTACGATGAAATAAAATGGACGCTTTTTGCTTCCATGACGCTGGAGTCGGATTTTAACAGCCATAAAAAATAAAAATTTTTAGTGGGTGATCAATAAATTTTAACGGACCGCAAATATAGAGAAACCTGTTTGAATAAAAAAATGCGTTGATTATTAATGATTTAAATCATCTTCTGCCCATTCTTCCGAGGGAGGGCATGTTATTCATGTTTTTCATCATCGACTTCATCTGATCAAATTGTTTAAAAAATTGATTGATTTCGGTCATATCTCTTCCACAGCCTTTCGATATCCTTTTCTTTCGGTTCATATCTATGATGTCGGGATTCTGTCTTTCCTCAGGTGTCATGGATTTGATGATAGACTCTACTCCCTTGAATGCATCATCACTTATGTCTATGTCCTTCATTGCTTTGCCAATTCCGGGAATCATCCCCATCAAATCTTTGAGGTTACCCATCTTTTTGATTTGTTGCAGCTGGTCTAAGAAGTCTTGAAAATCAAATTGATTTTTTCTAATTTTCTTTTCTAATTTTTTAGCTTGCTCCTCATCAAATTGAGCTTGTGCTTTTTCAACGAGTGTTGCGATATCACCCATTCCTAAAATTCTCTGAGCCATCCTATCTGGATGAAACACATCAAGTGTATCCATCTTCTCACCACTACTAGCAAATTTGATTGGTTTTTGAACGGTGTATTTGATTGATAGTGCAGCACCACCTCTTGTATCACCATCTAACTTGGTAAGTACAACACCTGTAAAATCCAATCGATCATTGAAGGCCTTGGCTGTATTCACCGCGTCCTGACCAATCATGGCATCCACCACAAATAAAATTTCCTGGGGTTTTAGAAAATCTTTGAGTCCTGCTACTTCATTCATCATTTCTTCATCAATGGCCAAACGACCTGCAGTATCTATGATGACAACATTTTTATTATTTGACTTTGCAAATTGCAGCGCATTCGCTGCAATAATTTTAGGGTCTTTGTTTTCAGGCTCTGCATATACATCAATTCCAATCTGAGAACCCAATACTTTAAGCTGATCAACTGCCGCAGGACGATATACATCTGCCGCAACCAACAAAGGGGATTTACCTTTTTGTGATTTGAGGTAGTTGGCAAGTTTACCACTGAAGGTGGTTTTACCTGAACCTTGTAATCCGGCAATCAAAATAATGGCAGGATTTCCATTGATTTCAAAATTGCTTGCTGATCCACCCATTAAAGAAGTGAGTTCATCCTGCACAATTTTTACCATTAACTGACCTGGACTAACAGCAGAAAGTACTTTTTGTCCAATCGCTTTTTCCTTCACACGATCGGTGAATTCTTTGGCAATTTTAAAATTGACGTCGGCATCCAACAAGGCCTTGCGGATGTCTTTGATGGTATTGGCAATATTTAAATCTGTAATTCTCCCCTCACCTTTGATTTGCTTAAATGCAGAAGCAATTTTTTCACTTAGATTTTCAAACATATTTGATTGATTTACTCCAGTTATGCTGGATGAAAATTTTTGCAAAATTAAGCATTCGCTCTTGGTGCCATCGCAAACATTGCGATAATAAAAAAGCATGCATTTATTCAATGAATTGTTAAATCAACCATGTAATTGTCAAAAATCAGCCATAAAATATCACAACGTGCTGATATTCACTATTTTGCACGCTAAGCTACTGCCTGGGGATAATCCCCTGGAAAAAGTTGGAAAGAAACATGAAATTATATTTTTTCAATTCCGATATTTTTCTATCATTGCAAGGTGCACAGATATATTGTGGTAATGAGTTCAATTTAATTTTACATGAGTAAACAATTATTTTCCGTAGAGTACCCTGTTCGTTGTTCACCTAATATTCTTTATGAATTTCTTTCATCTCCCTCCGGACTGCAAGAATGGTTCGCAGATAAGGTTGATGAAAGAGATAATATCTTTAGTTTTTCCTGGAACGGTTCAACAGATAAGGCAGAAGTATTGGATGCAGAGGCAGACAAATTCATTCGTTATAGATGGCTGCATGCTCCTAAAAACGAATACTTTGAATTTGCCATTGAGAAAACAGAAGTAAGTGGACAAACGATCTTGATCATCAAAGATTTTGCAGAGAAAAAAGATATTGCAGATCAAACTAGACTTTGGGATGTTCAAGTACATGATCTCTTCCACAGGTTGGGAAATTGAGGATGATCAAAAAACTCGATAGATTAATTCTGAAAGCATTTATTGGTCCGTTCATCGCGACCTTCTTCATCACCCTTTTTGTATTGGTGATGCAATTTTTCTGGAAGTACATTGATGATTTGGTTGGGAAAGGTTTAGGCATTGCTGACATCGCTGAATTAACGGCCTATGTTTCAACAACTGTGATCCCTTACTCTTTACCGATTTCAATTTTGATTTCTTCCATCATGACATTTGGGAACCTGGGTGAGAGTTTTGAATTAGTAGCAATAAAATCTTCAGGCATTTCATTGATGCGCTTCATGAGACCAGTATTGTTTGTTGCAGTGCTATTGAGTATTGTAGCATTTTTAATTGCAAACTATGTGATGCCGGTTGCCAACTTGAAATTTGCAACCATGCTGTATGATATCAGGGTTGCAAAGCCTGCCTTTGATATCAAAGAAGGTATTTTCTATGACAAGATTCCTGGCTATGCGATCAAGGTTGGGAAGAAGGCATCTGATGGAAGCAGCATCAGTAATATCATCATTTTTGAAAGTCAATTTTCTTTGCAGGACAACATCATCACTGCCGAGAGAGGGAAAATGCATATGAGTGATGACAAAAAATTTCTTGAGTTCGATTTAGAAAATGGATGGAGATACCAAGAAAAAGGACCATACAATACTGTTGCAACGGATTACTATCGACTTGGTTTCAAGAAATATAAAAAAGTATTTGACCTGAGCAGTTTTAACATGATGAAAACCCCTGACAGTCTTTTCAAAGGGAGTTATGATATGTTGAATGTCAAACAACTGAATCATGCATCTGACTCCATCAGGAAAATTTTGAATGAAATTGAAGGAAACAGGGTACAAAAAGAAGTAACCGTTCATTTTATTGGTTCAAGTACTTTTCTGAAAGGTGGTAAAGAAACTCCGTTGTTGAAAAAAATTCCATCCAATATTACCAGTTATGGACAAACGATACCAGATACTGCAAAAACAATGACCTATTCAAAAGCGGCAGATAAAATCAACCTGGTAAAAAATGCATTGGACCTTGTAGCATATGATGACAAGCAAAGAAATTATGATAGCAGACTCTACCACATCGCCTGGCATAAAAAATTCGCTCTATCATTTGCCTGCATGGTGTTATTTCTGATTGGAGCTCCGTTGGGATCCATTATAAGAAAGGGAGGGCTGGGAATGCCCCTGGTGGTTGCCGTTGTCTTTTTTCTGATTTTTCACTTGCTGAATATGTTTGGTGAAAAATTTGTACGGCAAGAAATCCTACCTCCATTTTGGGGAATTTGGTTATCCTGCATGACATTGCTTCCAATTGGACTATTTTTAGTGTACAAAGCAATGAATGATTCACAATTGTTCAACAATGAATTTTATTTTAGACTTTTCAAAAAAATAAAATCGATTTCTTTCATTCGAAACAGCTCCCTCACTTAAACTCATCTATATGTCAACACAACATCCAAGAAGAAAATTCATCAAACAATCCATTGGTGCAGGCATGGCAGTTGGAACAGCCTCTTTGATACCTGATTCCGTTCAAGCAAATTTTTTACAAACTACTCCATTTTCGCAAACACCTCTCCCATATGCGTTTAATGCCCTGGAACCGCATATTGATGCAATGACAATGGAGATACACTATACAAAACACGCTTCAGCATATACCAAAAACCTAAACGATGCTGCAATTGCAGAATTCAAAGGAGCCAATCTCTCTTTGGAAGATGCCTTGAAATCAGTTTCAAAGTATAGCGCGAAGCTCCGCAACAACGGTGGAGGACATTTTAATCACGAACTCTTTTGGAAGTCTATGCAACCTGGCACATCCGTATTGCATGATGGGGTATTGAAACAGTCCATACTCAGCAGTTTCAATAGCTTTGAAAATTTTAAAACAAAATTATCTGAAGCTGCCATGACCAGATTCGGTAGTGGATGGGCATGGTTGTATGTGGATGAAAACAAATTGTTGCAGATTGGCTCTACACCAAACCAAGACAACCCACTCATGGATGTTTCAACCATCAAAGGAATGCCTCTACTTGGATTGGATGTATGGGAACATGCTTATTATTTGAAATACCAAAACCGCAGGGCAGAATACGTGAACAATTGGTTCAATTTAGTTAACTGGAAATTCGTTGAAGATCGTTTGACAAAGTTGTCGTAAAAAAATCAGCCTTTGTGGCATCTGATACAGATGTACAAAGGCTGAATATGACACGCAATCGTGGATCAAATATAGTCAGGTTTTTCACTTAATTAAATTTTTTAATAAAAAATTTAAAGAATCTATTGTGTATTAAATACACATAAATGAAGTAAAAATGAAAGCATATTTAGAGAAAAACAAAGAAAGATTTTTGGATGAACTCATGCAGTTGTTGCGCATCCCATCCATCAGTGCAGACAGCAATTATAAGAAGGATATGGTTAACTGTGCAGAGGCAGTTAAGGAGAGTTTACTAAATGCAGGAGCGGATCGTGTTGAAATTTTCGAAACCAAGGGACATCCTATTGTATATGGCGAGAAAATGGTGGATCCCAAATTACCAACTGTATTGGTATACGGACATTACGATGTTCAACCTGCCGATCCACTCGAATTGTGGGAAACCAAACCATTTGAACCTGCTATTAGAGATGGAAAAATTTTTGCTAGAGGTGCTTGTGATGACAAGGGTCAATTCTTCATGCATGTAAAAGCATTAGAATTGATGAATAAGAATGATGCACTGAAAACAAATATTAAATATTGCATTGAGGGGGAAGAAGAAATAGGATCACCCAATCTTGCAACTTTTGTTACAGAGCATAAAAAATTACTGGCGGCTGATGTCATTCTCATCAGTGACACTGCAATGATCAGTTTGGAAAATCCTTCTATCGCATCTGGAATGCGTGGACTCAGCTATATCGAGGTTGAAGTAACGGGTCCCAACAGAGATCTTCACAGTGGAGTCTATGGTGGAGCAGTTGCAAATCCTGCGACTGTATTGGCGAAGATGATAGCATCCTGCCATGATGAAAACAATCATATCACCATACCTGGATTTTATGATGATGTATTGGAGGCAACTCCAGCAGAGAGGGCCATGCTTGCAAAAGCGCCATTGGATGAAAAAGAGTACAAGGAAGATTTAGGCATAAATGCTTTGTATGGAGAAAAAGGATATACTACCAAAGAAAGAACCGGAATTCGACCAACACTCGAAGTAAACGGTATCTGGGGTGGCTATACAGGCGAAGGCTCAAAGACAGTACTGCCATCAAAAGCAACTGCAAAAATATCTGCACGATTGGTTCCTAATCAATCTTCAAAAAAAATTACTTCTCTCCTCTTAAATCATTTTCAAAAAATTGCACCTGCTGGTGTAACTGTAAAAGCAACTGAACATCATGGGGGTGAACCATATTTAACACCACTGGACTCTATTGCATATCAGGCAGCATCAAAGGCAATTGAAAAAACATTTGGCAAAGAACCCATCCCGGTAAGAGAGGGAGGAAGCATTCCTATTTGTTCTCTTTTTGAAAAGGAACTTGGAGTTAAAATTGTCTTTATGGGCTTTGGCCTGGACAGCGACAATCTTCATTCTCCCAATGAAAAATATGATATCGCCAATTATTACAAAGGCATTGAAACCATCCCCTATTTTCATGCATATTTTGCAGAATTGAGCAAATAGAATGGAAAACGAAAAACTTCGGTTGGACAAATATCTTTGGGCAATTCGCTTGTTCAAAACGAGATCAGCTGCAGCCGTAGCTTGTGATAAAGGAAGAGTTAAATTGAATGGTGAGGCTGTAAAAGCATCAAGGACTGTTAAAGTGAGTGACATCTATGAAGTTAAAACTGAAGAAAAGAGGTGGACTATAAAAGTGACTTCACTTCTTCCAAAAAGGGTTCAATACAAAGAGGCTATAAATTTCTATGAAGACCTGACACCACCGGAGGAAACTGAAAGAATTGCATTTCAATCAGCAAGTTTTTATTCAGGGAAAAGACTTTCCAAAATCGGAAGACCTACCAAAAAAGAAAGAAGAGATTTAGACGACTTCACAGAAAATAATTGAATGTACCTTTACGTTCATGAAGATTCACATCATCAGCGTTGTACCAGAATTGCTTGAAAGTCCTTTTTCACACTCCATCATGAAAAGGGCTGCAGAGAAAGGCTTGCTTCAAGTAACAGTTCATCAGCTTCGAAAATGGGCGGTGAATGAATATGGCATGGTCGACGATTACCAATTTGGAGGTGGTGCTGGTATGGTAATGATGTGTGAACCATTGATTAATGCCATTGAAGAACTCAATGCAGAACACAAATTCGATGAGATTATTTATCTCACTCCCGATGGCGAAAAGTTTCATCAAGGCATTGCAAATACATTATCACTTAAAAATTCTATTCTATTTATTTGTGGACATTACAAAGGGATTGACCAACGGGTTAGAGATCATTTTATTACAAAAGAAATTTCAATCGGTGACTACGTTTTGAGCGGAGGTGAGTTGGCTGCCGCAGTTATTGTAGATGCAGTGGGCAGATTGATCCCAGGCGTTTTGAATGACGAAACATCCGCATTGTTTGATTCATTTCAGGACAACCTGCTTGCACCACCAGTTTATACGCGTCCAGAAGACTTCAGGGGCTGGAAAGTTCCGCCAGTATTACTTAGCGGTGATCACAAAAAGATTTCAGAATGGAGACATGAGCAGTCACTTGCAAGAACACAGGAAAAAAGACCTGATCTACTTAATAAAGATTAAGAAAGTAAAAAACTCCTCATTTCTTCCAACTGTTTAACCAAAGAGGGAGCAGTTGATTTCAAATTTTTCAATTTCAAATCTGATTTCAAATCTGCAAAATCATGTTCCCATTGCATAGCGATATAAGCAAAGAATGGTGAGAAAGTAATTGATACCTTCAAAAGCATCAAATCAGTTTGAAAAACAAAGATCATCCACCCCAACCACCAGATTAAACAGGTGAATGCCAACACGCCTGAATATACGCTGGTATAAAAATCAATCCTTGTAACAGTTTTATCAGCTATCCATTTTACAAGTTTTCCAGGAAACAACCAGAATACTTTTGCGAATAAATAAAATTCAATCGTTAACAGCAAATTGAGTAGACCCATGATATGTGGTGGATTATTGTTGGAAAAGCTTCTGTCTACCAATCCATGAACATGTAACAGTTTTTTATATTGATTAAGAACCTCCACATATTGGTCATATGCTTGATCGACTTTTGTATCCAACTTTTCACATCTTAAACGGGCTTGTTCAAAAAATGTTGAAGGTTCACCCATACAATCATTGAATTCCATTCGCATAATTTCTTCTGCAACCAATGTTTTGTTTCCATCTTGAATGTGAATAATATTTCGTTCAAAAAATGGAGTTAAGTCACTTGTGAGCATGCTGATTGCCTTTGCAGGTGATTCTGTATATATTCCAGCATAGTGAACAAGGGGTAAAGATTCACCTAAACGAATCAATAAGTCAGATTGTACTCCATGATAAGAATAATTAAGTGCAACTGATTGAATAGATAAATGATTTAAACCACCATCGTCAAATGCTGTTTGAAGAGCAACCCTCGCAGGCCCCTTTTTCATAGGTTCAATGCTCTTGGATAATCGACTGAACCCCTCCGGAAAAATCAAGAGTAATTTTCCTTGTTGCAGTAATTTTTTCCCCCTTTCAAACGTATTATAATTTCTTCCTACATTTTCCATTCCATGTTCCCTGCTAAAGATAGGAATCATGTGAAGCCAAGTCAGGAATTTAAATGCCAAAGGGTGTTTAAAAATATCACCGCGAACATAAAAATGAAGATCCCGTTTTAGAAAAACTGCTAATACCATAGCATCCAAAAAAGATGCAGGATGATTGGCAACTAAAATATATGGTTTATCTTTTTCTAGTTTTTCCAAACCAATAACATCGATCCTTCGAAAATATATTTTGAAAGTGATCCACATTAAAACCCAAGCAAAACGATAAAGCATGATTCAAGATAAGAAAAGCAGATGAATCATTAAGATAACTACTGCTTTCACAATTAGATTAAGTTCATTATCTTCATAACTAAATCAACGATATGTCAAGCAACAGAAGATCCTTCATTAGAAACATTGCTCTTGGAACGGGCGCTCTTGCCACTTCCGTGCAAGTTGAAGCAAAAAAATATACAGAACCCAAAGGGCCGAAAACTTTCAACATGTGCGGTTTTGCTGCACCTAAACTTTCAACTGTAAGAGTTGGAATCGTTGGACTTGGTCAAAGAGGTCCGGGTGCCGTTGATCGACTTAGTTATATTGAAGGAGTTGAAGTGAAAGCACTCTGTGATAAATATGCTGACAGGGTTGATAAAGCACAAAGCATTTTAACCAAAAAAGGACTTCCGCAGGCAAAAGCATATTCTGGTGAAGAAGGTTGGAAGGCACTGTGTGAATCAAATGATATAGATCTTGTTTATGTAACGACTCCTTGGCATTTGCATACACCCATTTCAGTTTATGCAATGAAACATGGCAAGCATGCTGCTTCAGAAGTTCCTGCAGCAAAAACCATAGATGAGTGCTGGGAGCTGGTAGAAACATCAGAGAAAACAAAGAAGCATATGATGATGTTGGAAAACTGTTGTTATGACTTCTTTGAACTGCTTACACTCAACATGGCAAGAAATGGATTGTTTGGAAATTTAGTTCATGCGGAAGGCGCCTATATTCATGACCTAACCAAAGATTATTTGTTTGATAAAGATGGTTATGCTGATATGTGGAGGCTGAAAGAAAACATGACCAGAAATGGAAATCTTTATCCAACCCATGGATTGGGACCCATTGCACAATGTATGAACATCAACCGCGGAGATAAGTTTGATTACCTTGTCAGCATGAGCTCAAACGATTTTACCATGGCGGCCATGGCCAATGAACTTGCATCCAAAGATGATTTCTTCAAGCCTTATGCCAATAAGAATTACAGAGGTAATATGAATACCACTGTAATCAAATCCAATCAAGGAAAAACACTGATGGTTCAACACGATGTTTCAACCATAAGACCTTATTCAAGAATTCACCTGGTGAGTGGAACAAAAGGTGCAGCGCAAAAATGGCCCGGCCCAGAGCGTATTGCATTGGGACATGGATGGATGAAACCTGAAGAATTAAAAGCAGCACAAGAAAAATATACATTACCCATTGTGAAGCATATTGGTGAGATTGCAAAAAATGTAGGCGGACATGGAGGTATGGACTTTATCATGGACTGGAGGTTGATTGATTGTTTAAGAAATGGACTTCCATTGGATCAGGATGTGTATGATGCAGCATCATGGAGCGCAGTTGGTCCTCTGAGCGAAGCATCGCTTAAGAACAGATCTTCATCCGTTGATGTTCCTGATTTTACAAGAGGTGCTTGGAAATCTAACAAACCACATGACATCACTTTAAATGGAGGAGCAACAACAGGTGTTAGATCTGTTGTGAAGTAAAAATCTAAAAAAATTTAATTTAAAGTTATAACAAAAGGGAGTTCACATGTGAACTCCCTTTTGTTATAATAGATTATCTAAAATTATTTCACTACGATTACAGGCAACCCCTTCTCAGTTATCATTTTATTAAAAGAACTCAATCCATTTGATAGTACGCCCTTTAACTTTGTGATCTGCTCATCAACCTGTGCGGATAGTTCAGCATATACTTCCAATGCTCCTTTGCTTGGGGCCATGTTGCCACTTGCTGCCATATCAAATACTCCACCCAATTTATCATCCAGCCTGATTGGGAAGTTCAATACATCTTGTCCACTCTTTGCCTTTGTTTGATGAAGCTTTTCTTCAATTCCAGTAAGTTGTTTGGAAAGATCTTCAGAAAGCTGCTTCAACTCTTTAGGACATCCCGAACCTTGTTTAGAAACAAAGTCCTGCATTTGTGAACGTGCCTGTCTGATATCTTTGATTGCCTTCATTGTCTCATTAAACTTACCTTGAACCTTTAGCAAGAAATCAAACTGAGCCTCATAATCTGATTGAGAGCATTTGTAATTTGGATCTGCCAACAAGGTAAATGGCACCTCTAAAGAATCTTTATCTACTCTTACAACTGCCTTATAATTACCAGGAATAGCAGTGATAGTTCCTGGGGCGCCAGTCCATAAGATCAAATCATCTATTTTATCCGTTGCAGGATATTGCATATCCCAAACAAACTGATTATTGCCTTTAGATAATTTCAATGGATTGGTTTTTGATTGAGTTGTTGTTCTGCTGATCAACTTTCCTTTTGAATCATATACAGCGACACTTGCTGTACTGCTATCTGTAACATTCGCAGCATAGAAGTTAATGACCGCACCTTTTGCAGGGTTCATTCCAACATTTGCTGGAGCGCTTACTGAACCACCCCATCTGCTTACAACTGGTGGAATTCTAAATGCAGGATTCGCAGTGTAAACATGCAATGACTTTGATTTTATTGCTGGGTCCATTTGTTGAATCTGCGTCAAGTCATCAATCACCCAGAATGCCCTGCCCTGTGTTGCAACAATCAGATCATTGTTTTTGATGGTAAGATCTGTGATAGGGACCATTGGAAGATTCAATTGAAACGATTGCCAACTTGCCCCATCATTATAACTGATATACATTCCATATTCTGTTCCGGCATACAACAAACCTGATCTTTTGTGATCGGCTCTTACAACTCTTGTAAAATGGTTAGAAGCAATTCCAGATGTAATCAACTTCCAAGTTTGACCATAGTCTTCTGTTTTATATATGTATGGAGTAAAATCATCCAACTTATATCTGGTGCCTACAATATATGCTGCGCCTTTCTTGAAAGGATCTACCTCAATAGTATTCCACATCATCCATTTTGGACAATCCTTCGGTGTAACATTGCTCCAATTTCCACCGCCATCTTTACTTACATAAATAAGACCATCATCACTTCCTGTCCATAATAAATCTTTTTCAACCCAGCTCTCTGCTGCAGTGAAAATCGTACAATAATATTCTACTGAGGTGTTGTCCTGTGTAATTGGACCACCACTTGAAGCTTGCTTTGTTTTGTCATTTGTTGTCAGGTCTGGAGAAATTTGCTTCCAAGTAGCACCTTCATTTTCTGTTACAAACAAAGCATTTCCTGCACAATACAATCTCTTTGGATTGTGTGGAGAGAAAAATGTTGGGAAGTTCCATTGAAACCTAAACTTTTGTACATCTGCTCCTGCCCCCATAGGGTTGTCGGGCCATACAGAAACGTTTCTATTTTCACCGGTTCGATGATCGAGTCGGGAAAGATACCCTCCATAATTTCCGCCATATACAACATCAGGATTCAAAGGATCAGCAACAACATAACCGCTCTCAGCACCTGCAGTCACATCCCAATCCTGTTCAGTAATGTAAGAACCATATGTTGCAGACTTGATTCTTATGGTGGAATTGTCCTGTTGAGCTCCTAATACACGATATGGGAAAGAATTATCAGTGCTTACACGATAGATCTGAGATGTAGGCTGGTTCATGTATGTACTCCAATTGTTTCCTTCATCAAAACTAATTTGAGCACCTCCATCATCTGCAACAATCATGCGTTTCCCATCTTCTGGATCAATCCAAAGATCATGGTGATCTCCATGTGGTGTTCTGAGTGTTTGGAATGTTTTTCCACCATCCCTGCTCTTTAGGAAGTTTACATTGGGGCAATAGATTAAATTTTCATTTTTTGGATCAACGAATATTTTTGAATAATACCAGGCACGTTGACGGATGTTGTTATCACTGCTTTGAAGATTCCATGTTTGGCCACCATCATTGCTTACAAACAAACCACCCTTTTCATTTTCAACGATTGCATATACTTTATCAACGTTAGACGGAGCAACTGCTACACTCACAATTCCCCATACACCTTTAGGAAGTCCTTTTGAACTGCTGATGTTGTTCCAAGTTTCTCCCCCATCTGTACTCTTCCATAATCCAGATCCATCTCCACCACTCTCCAAACTATAAGGTGTGCGGATCAGTCTCCAGGTTCCCGCATACAATACAGAAGGATTTCCTGGTTCCATGATCAAATCTGCACAACCGGTTTGTTCGTTTACATATAAAACTTTTTTCCAGGTTTTACCACCGTCGGTTGTTTTATAAATACCTCTTTCATTACTAGGACCAAATAAATGTCCCATTACACCTGCCCAAACTGTATTTGGATCATTGGGATGGATTACAATATTGGTAATATGTCTGGTATCTTTTAGCCCTATGTTTTTCCAAGTTTTACCTCCATCTTCTGACTTCCACATGCCATCCAAACCTTCAGCAACGTTTCCGCGCATGGTATTTTCACCTTCGCCAACATAGATGATATTTTCATTAGATGGGGCAACTTCCACAGCACCAATGGTACCGCCGAAAAATTTATCGGTAATATTTTTCCAATTGCTACCCCCGTCGGTTGTTTTCCAAACACCACCTCCGGTTGCACCGAAGTAGAAGGTGTTTTTTGCTTTGTAACTTCCTGTTACTGCACCACTTCTACCACCTCTGAAAGGTCCGAGCAGCCTGTACTTTACATTTCCCAGCAAACTTGGATCATATATTGATGGTTTGGGTGGATTGACAATTGTGTTTTTGGATTTCTGTGCAAAAATTGCTGTAGCAAAAAATAGAGATGCCAACAGCACATAGATCTGTTTCATGTGTTTGATTTTGAAGACAATAAATATACAGTAAATATTGATTTAGTTGCGGATGGGTTTCCCGCCTTTGAGAATACTCTGAATTCTTTCTAAGGTTTTCTTCTCACCACACAAGCTCAAAAATGCTTCCCTTTCTAAATCCAGTAAATATTGCTCGGAAACCATTGCTGGCTCGCTGATATCGCCACCACACATGACATATGCAAGTTTTCTTGCAACCAATGCTTCATGAGCAGTAGCATAACCACCCTGTTCCATTACATGCACTCCTGCAATAAGAGCACCCAATCCTGTTCTTCCCAAAACTTTAATATCATTTCTTGGCTGTTGCATTACGTATCCGCTGTTATAAATTTCAATGACAGATTTTTTTGCTTCGCTGATGCGTCGATCCTGATTCATGACCACCTCATCCTGTCCTTTGCGCATAATTCCCAGATGGTAGGCTTCTTTTGCAGAGGTGGCTACTTTAGCAGTTGCAATTGTGATAAACCGATTTTTCAATGTGATGTTTTCAGGTTCGTCGGCATGCATTTCATCTGCAGCCCTCAAAGCAAATTCTTTAGATCCGCCACCGCCTGGAATTAATCCAACACCCAATTCAACCAGTCCGATATATGTTTCAGCTGATGCACATATTTTATCAGCGTGCAAACTCAATTCACATGCACCACCAAGCGACAAAGCATGGGGAGCAACCACTACAGGCACTGCAGAATATCTAGCACGCATCATTGTATTTTGAAACATTCTGATGGCCATATCTAATTCATCATATTCCTGTTCGATGGCCAACATGAAAATCATTCCAACATTAGCCCCTGCAGAAAAATTATTTCCACTGTTTGCAATGACAAGACCATTGTATTTGTCTTCTGCCAATCCAATACTTTTTTGGATACCTTCCAACACTTCGCCACCAATGCTGCCCATTTTAGTATACCACTCAAGTCCAATCACATCATCTCCCAGATGATAAGTTCTGCAAGCGCTGTTTTTCCAAACCGTTTTTCCATCAAAATGCTTCATCACTATAAACGCATCCTGTTTGTCTTGGGAATAAACTGCTTCTAATTTTTTTGAAATGGGTGAATACGCATATTTTCTACCGTCATCAATTTTGAAAAATGACTTTACCCCTGAAGAAAGCATTTCATCTACCCAAGCAGCAATTGTATATCCTGCTTTTTTCATCTCTGCAACAGTTCTTTCAACACCAAGCAAATCCCATGTTTCAAATGCGCCTATTTCCCATCCAAATCCTGTCATCATTGCATTGTCAATGCTATAGACAGTATCTGAAATTTCAGGCACACGGTGAGAGATATAAGAAAATAATTTATAATGAAACTGTCTGTAGAAATCTCCAACTTTATCAGGAGCACTGCAAAGCATTTTTAATCGAGCATATAAATCATCAATTGATTTTGCCGCATCAATACTGGCAAATTTTGCTTTCTTCCTTGCACCATATTCCATGGTTTTTAAATCGAGCGTCAATATTTCTTTTTCACCAGCTGCATTTTTAGTTTTCTTAAAAAAACCTTGCCCGGTTTTATCACCCAGCCATTTCTTATCATTGATCTCCTGGAGCCAAGATGGAATTTTAAAAACTTCTCTGGCCTCATCGTCAGGACAATTTTCATAAAGCCCTTTAGCAACATGGACCATGGTATCTATTCCTACTACATCAGCAGTTCTGAATGTAGCAGATTTTGGTCGGCCAATAACCGGACCTGTCAATGCATCAACTTCATCAACAGTCAATTCCATTTTTTCCATGGTTTGAAGCAATGACATGATACCATATATACCAATGCGATTGGCAATAAACCCAGGAGTATCCTTACAGAGCACGGTTGTTTTTCCTAAATACAGATCTCCATATTGCATCAAGAAATCAATTACCCAATTCGCCGTGTTGGCCGTTGGAATAATTTCAAGCAAACGCAAATATCTTGGAGGATTGAAAAAGTGTGCGCCACAAAAATGTTGCTGGAAATCAGCTGACCGGCCTTCTGCCATTAAGTGAATTGGAATACCAGAGGTATTAGAAGTGATAATCGTACCTGGTTTTCTGTATTTCTCAACCTTGTCGTACAGTTGTTTTTTAATATCGAGTCTTTCTACTACAGCTTCTAGAATCCAATCACACTGACCAATTATTGAAAGATCATCATCAAAGTTTCCAGTTGTGATAAGTTTTACAACATCTTTCGTATAGATAGGCGATGGATTAGATTTTATTGCAGAGGCCAATGCTGCATTCACCAATTTATCTTTTACTGACTTTTTATCATCAGGCTTTGAATCTGGGGATGGGATATCCAATAGAACAACTGGAACTCCAATATTAGCAAAGTGACAAGCAATACGAGATCCCATGACACCGCTACCTAAAACGGCAACTTTTTTAATGTGGGGCTTCATTTCAAGAAGGTTAAAAGTAATAGGAATGAAGCTCATGCATACGCATGAACATGCAACACTTAAAGTTACACGTTTTTACATTGGAATTTTATGAAAATTGGTTGCTTATGAAACTTTCCATCCGCCATCAGCAAGATCGCCAGCACTGGCAAAATGAAGCTTTCCATTCAAATCTTCTGCCATTAAAATCATGCCGTTGCTGTCTATTCCCCTCATCTTTCTTGGGGCAAGATTTGCAACAACAATTACTTTTTTTCCTATAACTTCTTCGGGAGTAAAATGCATGGCGATTCCTGAAAGGATTGTTCTTTTTTCAAAACCTAAATCGATTTCCAATTGAAGCAATTTATCTGCTTTTGGAACTTTTTGCGCTGATAAGATCACACCTGTTCTGAGATCTATCTTTCCAAAATCATCAATGGTAATTTCAGGTTTCAAAGGAAGATATGGTGAAGGGGAATCTCTGTTGATATTTTCACTTGCTTGCATAGCAGCGGATTTTAACTTATTAATTTGAAAATCAATTTCTTCGTCCTCAATTTTTCTAAATAACAATTGTGGCTCACGCAAAGTATATCCAATGCTCAGCAATTTCATACTGCCGGCATTTGACCAATCAAGCATTTGTTCAACCACTTTCATCATTTTACACATTTTGATTGAAGTGCTTGGCAGGAATGGATTAATTAAAATCGAAAGATTTGCAGTGAGCTGCAAACAATTATAAAGACAGTTGTCAATCAAATGTTGATTTGAAGGATGCTCAGCCAAAGATTTTGCTTTGATCCATGGCTCTTTTTCCTGCATATATTTATTGCCCTTTCTCGCCAGATCAATCACTTCAAATAAAGCTTCACGGAATTTATATTTCTCTAATGCTGTCTCAATTTTTTCCTTTGCAGATAAAATGTCTTCCTTAAGTTGTAAATCAAGCTTGTCCTCGTTTTCAGCATGATATGCGGGAACCTTACCTCCACATAATTTGTGCATCAGCACAAATGTTCTGTTCACAAAATTTCCAAAAATTGCAACCAGCTCATTGTTAACTGCATCTTGGAAACCTTTCCAAGTAAATTCACTGTCTTTTGATTCAGGTGCGATTTGGGTTAAATAAAAACGTAACATGTCGACGCACTGATCTCCGCCATTTTCTTTTTTCACAAAATCCTGATTAAAATCACGCATCTCCAGCTTCCAATTTCTGCTGGTACTCATTTTGTCTCCTTCTAGGTTAAGGAATTCATTGGCTGGAACATTCGTAGGTAAAATGTTACCATGAAGTTTCAGCATAACTGGAAATATGATGCAATGAAATACGATGTTATCCTTTCCAATGAAATGAACCAATTGGGTATCGTTGTCATACCAATAGGGTCTCCAATCTTTTTGATGGTCAATTGCCCATTGCTTTGTTGCAGAAATATATCCAATTGGGGCATCGAACCAAACATAGAGCACTTTGCCTTCTGCATTCTCTAGAGGAACCTTAATTCCCCAATCCAAATCACGTGTCACAGCGCGTGATTGCAATCCGCCATCGATCCAACTTTTACATTGTCCTACGACTGACGAACGCCAATCATCTTTGTGTTGATCTAATATCCAATCTTTGAGAAATTGTTCATGCTTTGCCAAGGGCAAATACCAGTGGGTTGTTTTTTTCTTTATAGGTGTATTTCCACTGATGGTACTAATGGGATTGATAAGTTCATCCGGACTCAACGCTGTGCCACATGTTTCACATTGATCACCAAAAGCACGGTCACTTTTGCAATTTGGACAAGTCCCTTTTATAAAGCGATCTGCTAGGAAAGTATTCGAAGCCTCATCATAATATTGTTCAGTCTCTTTTGTTTCAAGTTCATTCCTGTCATGGAGATATTTAAAAAATTCTTGAGCAGTTTCATGATGCAGCGGATCAGAAGTACGGTGATAAATATCAAAGCTGATGTTCAAATCAGCAAAATCCTCCTTCATGGCCTGATGGTACTTATCGATTATCGCCTGTGCAGTGGTATGCTCTTTCATGGCCTGGATCGGAATGGCAGTTCCATGTTCATCACTTCCACAAACAAATACAACATCTCTTTTTTGCGACCTTAGATACCGAACATAGATATCAGCAGGGATATATGCACCCGCCAAATGGCCAACGTGCTTTAAGCCATTTGCATAAGGAAGTGCTGATGTTACCAAATATCTTTTGGGCTGCATAATCAAGTGAATAGTGGTTGCAAAAATAATCAAATGTGGCGAAAGGCTTTGATCGATTTTAAACAATAGATTCTACATTTATAGCATGAAAACTCCCCCATTTCTTAAACCTGGTGACACGATTGGTATTGTTTGTCCTGCTGGTTTCATGCCAAAAGAAAAAATTTTGAATTGCGTTTCAATGCTAAAAAAATGGGGCTACAAAGTTCAAATTGGAAGTACTGTTGGAGGAAAATCAAAGAATTATTTTTCCGGTACTGATGCAGAGCGACTAATGGATTTACAAAACATGTTGGATGATAAAGGCATCAATGCAATTATTTTCGGAAGAGGTGGTTATGGAACAACCAGAATCTTGGATGAAATCAATTTTGACAAATTTGTTAAAAATCCAAAATGGATTGTGGGCTTCAGTGATATAACCATACTGCACAGTTATATTCAAAATAATTTCAACATATCGAGTATCCATGGTCCCATGTGTGGAGCCTTCAATCAAGTTCCAAAAGACAATCCCTTTGTATTTTCATTGAAAGATACGCTGGAGGGTAAGCCAACCGTATATGAAACTGCTTATCACCCATTGAACAATACCGGAAAAGTTAAAGCTCCAATCGTGGGCGGAAATCTATGTTTGCTGGCACATGGAATTGGGACCAATGCTGAGATAGAAACAAAAGGTAAAGTTCTGTTTATTGAAGATATTGGCGAGCAATTATATAATATTGACCGCATGATGTTACAATTAAAACGTAGTGGAAAGTTCGCTAAAATCAAAGGTTTCATTGTTGGTGGATTTTCTGATTGCAAAGACACAGAAAGAACATTTGGCAAAAATGCCTATGAAATAATTTTTGATCACATCAAGGAGTTTGATTTTCCAACATGCTTTGGATTTCCCATTAGTCATGAACGTGAGAACGTTGCAATACAATTGGGGATGAAATATTCATTAGAGGTTAATGAATATAAAACGATTTTATCTTCTCTCTAACCAATCAGATGTCGCAATGCACTTTTGACATTTGAATAGATGAAATTAAATCCGGTTGCCTGAATTTTAGATGAATCTACTGTAGCACTTTTAAGTACCTCGATACTCATTTCACCTAAAATAAGTTTCAATAAAAACGTAGGAACCTTAAAGGGTATGTAAAATTTACCATTCATGGCTTGTGCGATACCGACAACCATTTCTTTGTTGGTTACAGGTTCGGGAGCAACCAGATTATAAACACCATTCATTTCATTGGTTTCAATGGCATGCACAAATGCCCTGCATAGATCATCAATATGAATCCAACTATATATCTGTTGCCCTGTTCCGAGAACTGCCGCTACACCCAACCTCGCAGGACGCTTGAACTCAACCAGTGCTCCTCCCTCATTGCTCAAGGCCAGTCCCAGCCTGTATTTTACCAGACGCTTGCCCAGTGACTGAACTTGATCAATGCTTTCTTCCCAGGCTTTACAGGTTTCTCCCAAGAAATCCATTGATACAGGATCTGTTTCAACAAAAGGCTTACCTGAATCTTGACCGTACCATCCAACTGCAGAAGCGCTGACAATTGCTTTTACTTTATTTGTTTGTTTGGAAAGAGCCTGAAAAAGCAACTCACTAGATTGGGTTCGACTTCTTTTGATTTCTTCTTTCCGCTTTTTTGTCCAACGCTTTTTTGCAACACCTTCACCTGCAAGGTGTACAATGTAATCAGCTTGCGAAAGCGCTTGTGGATCTAAAAACATCTTATCGGTATCCCATCGGGCATAAAATATTTTACCACTTGGGCGAAAGCTGTTTTGCAATGAAGAAGCTCTATACTGTGAGGCAGTCTCAATGGGATTTCTGGAAAGAATGATTACATCATACCCCTGCTGCATCAACAACCTGCTTAGTGCAGTTCCAATCATTCCTGTTCCGCCCGTAATAAGAACCGTAGGCATTGTAATAGGTTTGTGCAAAAATACATCAACAAGGAGATCTTATAAATAAAAAAGCCCCATAAGATGATGGGGCTACAGTTGGTTTTGGTTATACTGACATTAGTCAGGCTTCTTTCCTTCCAAAAAAGTATTGATCGTACTTATTTGGGTATTGTTTTGGTCGTCTGTCCCAACAGAATAGCTTGAATAGAATTTTTCTACAGAAGCTAATGTAGTATTGTGAACCTGCAAATTATGACGAACATATGCTGGTATACTATCATACTCGTTGTTGGGATCGGCAGCATTAAAATTAAAGGAAAGGTTACGGAGTTTGTATAGTCTTTCTGCAGCACGAATTTTCTGAGCTTCAGCTTCATCAAAAGCAGCCATTGGACTATCAGCTGTAGTAGATGTTGGGATCACTGGCTCCTCAATGGATACAACTGGTTGAATAACTTCTTCCACTTCGTCATGAAAGACGATCTGCATCAATTCTTCCTCCTCAGCCTCAGTTGCTGTTTCATTTATAGCTTGTGTATTTACCACAGGAGTGGATGTTTCAGCAACGACCTCAGGTGTTGGTACATTGAGCACCGGTGCTTCAGCTACAGATTGGATATTTATATTTTCAGGCTCCTCTATTGTTGATGACTCTATTTCAGGAGTTTCCTCTGCATAGATATTAGTAGGTTTTACAAGAAACCCTGTTGTTCTTTCAATAATTTCTTCTTTTATTGAATTGATCTCATCAATTGTTGGTTCATGCATTAGAACCTCTTCTTTTACCACTGGTTCTTGATCCTGTAAATTTGATGGTAGATCTAAGTCAAATTCAATCACAACTGGTTTCTCCTCATCTATTATCACCACTTCTGAAATCTGATCTTCAAACACTGGTTCCTCTACAATCAATTCTATTTCAGAAACAACTTCTACAACAGGTTCAACTTTATCCTCCTCAACTTTTATAACATCCTCAGTTAATTCAATCTGAGTTTCCACGATTTCATCAACAACCAATTTAACTGGTTCTGCCATTGGTTTAGGTGCAATATCAAGGGTGAACATGATTTTCTCTTCTTGAATTGCTTTCTGCTCAACCTGCTTTGTTTCTCCAAAAGGAGATTTTTGCTCAAACCCAGTAGCGATAATGGTTACACTGATGTCATCACCCAAAGACTCATCATAACCCAATCCCAAAATAACATCTGTATCAGGACCAGCCTGGGTCAATAAATATTGCTGAATGGTTTCAACTTCATCCATGGTGAATTCTGTATCACCTGTTTTAGAGTTGATATTAATCAAAACCCATTTTGCACCTTTGATATTGTTATCATTCAACAATGGTGAATTCAATGCATGCTCAATAGCCATATGTGCTCTGTTCTCACCATTAGCACGTGCACTACCCAAAATTGCTACACCTCCATTTCTCATTACTGTGCATACATCTGCAAAGTCAACATTGATTTGTCCGGTTGCATTGATGACATCTGTTATGCATTTTGCAGCTGTTGCAAGTACATTATCCGCAGTGGATAGAGCCGCACTCATTGTTAGATTTCCAAATTGATGTCTAAGTTTATCATTGCTGATTACCAACAATGTATCAACCTGATTTCTCAATTCCATGATACCATTTTCTGCATGCGCAGCTCTCTTCTTTCCCTCATAAGAGAAAGGGGTTGTTACAATACCAACTGTAAGAATACCCATATCCTTACAAATTTTTGCAACGATAGGAGCACCACCCGTACCAGTACCACCACCCATACCAGCAGTGATAAAAGCCATTTTGGTATTTACTTCTAGAATTCTTCTAACTTCTTCAAGGCTCTCTTCGGTTGCTTGCTTACCGATTTCAGGATTTGCGCCTGCACCTAATCCTTGTGTAAGAGACGGACCGAGTTGAACCTTGTTAGGAACCTTGCTCAATGCCAATGCCTGAGCATCAGTATTGCACACTACAAAGTCAACACCACCAATACCGAGGCTGTGCATGTAATTAACAGCATTGCTGCCGCCTCCGCCTACACCGATTACTTTGATGATGGATGATTGTTCTTTAGGGAGATCAAATTGTATCATGGTTAATGGGTTTTTAAGTTGTTGGAATTTTATAGGAGTTGTTTATCATCTTCTTCTTTGAATAAATCAATAAGGCCATCTTTGATGCTGTTCATGAAATCAGAAAGTGTTTTTCTGCCTTTCACCGGAACTGCTTCTAGCACAACGTCGCCCTCTTCTGTAGTTGAAGTACTATGAAGGGGTTTTATAAGTGGTCGTTTTTCTTCTGGATGCAATCGATTATAATTGTTTTCATAAACATTGTATCCTTTGAGGATCAATCCAATACATGTTGCATACATTGGTTTTTGAAGCTCTGCAATATGATTGGTTGCCAAATGTTCATTTGGATAACCAATGCGCGCATTCAATCCGGTTGCATATTCAGTAAGCTGAATCAAATGTTTTAATTGCGATCCTCCACCGGTTAACACAATACCACCATTTAGCATTTTATTATCCAATCCAACCTGCTTCAAATGGAATGTTACAAAAGCAAGTATCTCACTCATTCTTGCCTGGATGATGGAGGCAAGATTTTTTACACTGATTTCTCTTGAAGGCAATCCACGCAGTCCTGGAATTTTAATAAACGCATTTGCCTGAGCTGCGTCAGCAAGTGCGCTTCCATATTGAACTTTCATCAATTCAGCCTGTGTCTTCAGAACACCCAGTCCCATTTTTATATCATTGGTGATGTTTTCGCCACCAAACGGGATCACTGCAGTATGCTTAAGAATTCCTTCGTAAAAAACAGCTAGGTCTGTTGTGCCACCACCGATATCTAAAATGGCAATACCTGCCTCAATATCCTGCTCACTCATAACCGCTGCGGATGAAGCAAGTGGCTGCAACATCAAATCTTTAACCTTCAATCCTGCTTTTTCAACACTGCGGTTGATGTTTCGAATTGCATTTCTATCGCCAGTGATAATATGAAAATTAGCTCCGATCTTCACCCCAGTGTATCCGATCGGATCTGAAATATTCTGAATATTATCAACAGTATATTCTTGTGGAATTACATCGATGATCTGATCACCAGCAGGGATATACGTTTTATACTGATCAGCAATCAATTGATCAATTTCAAACTGTTTAATCTCATCCTCTGTTGATCTTCGCACGATATCGCCTCTGGTTTGAAGGCTTTTAATGTGGTGACCAGCAATACCAACATATACCTCATTGATTTCCAAACCAGGATTGGAGTCATAGCAATTCTTTAGAGCAGTTTCAATTGCCTTGATGGTTTGATCAATGTTGAGCACCATGCCATGCTGTACACCATTGCTGTTCGCAAGTCCAAATCCTAAAATTTCCAACTTGCCGAATTCATTTTTGCGTCCTGCTATGGCAGCAATTTTGGTTGTACCAATATCAAGACCTACAATAATGGGTTGTTCTTGTGTCATAATTCACTTTTTACTGGGGTTTATATTCTTAATGATAGAAGTTTTTAAAATTGATTGAACTGTATTTGATGAATCAGATTGGATAGTATTTGTCAGGCTTGAATCTGCAGTTATCATTTGAACTCCAGATCGCTCACATACAATCTGATCTTTGAACTGAAGATTGATAACCGAATACCTTGCCCAAGATTTTTCAGTATTGAATTTTTTATACAATAATTTTAATTTTTTAAACATGGGCTCCCAATCGTCTCTTTGGCCAAGATCAATCGTATGTTCTCCTACTTGAGGAGTTAGTTCAAAACTATTGTCCGGACGTATATACACCGATTCCAACTGCGCCAACCAGAATGGATCATTTAAAATGTAATTAGAAAGGCTAACCACTCTTTCAACCAGTGCACTATCAAGTTTATTCATTCCCAAAGGATTGATATAGAAATTCGTAAACACTGGTAGTACAATGTGATCGGTTGTCTTCAATGGCAAGAGGCCATACTGATTGTCCAGATAAAAAGAATTTCCATCTGGAGTAAATACTCTTGCAACAGGATTTTTTTGCTTGATATCAACATGAAGGTTTTGCTGATTATCAAAATATATGTCTGCTTTTTGAATCCATGGATTTTTACCAAGTTGTTTTTCAAGTTCAAATAAATTGAATGCGGCTACTGGTCTTCCAATAGGAGATTCTTTTAATTGAGTGGGCCACAAGCTGTTGTATACCTCATTTTTTTCAATCATATTGATCAACTTCTCATCCAGAAAAGTGATTTCAATATTTTTACAAACTGCAGCCTTTTCTTTCACAATTGCACTGATCAAAAGAAATGAAAGTCCAGATCCGATGCAGATCCACAGGAGAATATTGAGCACTTTTAATATGATGGACTTCTTAATCATTGATTCAATAAAATATTTTTTAAAGGTTCAACACATTTGTCTATGTCTCCTGCGCCTGCTGTCACCAATAATTCAGGCTTTTGCCTATCAACATAACTTTCAACGCTTTCATAATCTATAAGGGAAACTGAAGTTTTCACTTTATCACCGATCATGCTGCTTGAAACTCCTTCAATAGGTTTTTCTCTGGCCGGATATATTGGAAGGATGATTGCTTGATCTGCGATTGAAAGACTTTCAGCAAAGCCATCTGCGAAATCACGTGTTCTGGAAAAGAGATGAGGTTGAAATATTACGGTAAGTTTTTTTGCAGGATAGAGACGCTTTGTACTTGAAATCAATGCACGTAGTTCCTCAGGATGATGCGCATAATCATCAATAAACACTTGATTAGGCGACTTGATGATGTATTCGAATCTTCTTTTTACTCCTTTGAAACTAGCAATGGCTGAAAGAATTTTAGCATCTTCAATACCCAGGAATTTAGCTATTGCAATTGCCACCAGGCTGTTTTCAACATTGTGCATTCCACCCATATTCAACCTCACATTGCTTAAACTCCATCCAGGTCCGCTTACATTGTAGTTGTAAGAACCATCCAAAATGTTTATTTCACTCGCATATATGTCTGCATCCTTTCTTTCAATATGATATGTATAATGCAGTGCGGATGAAAATTCATTTTCTTTTGAAAGTCCTTTTCGTGTAATCAGCAATCCATCTGATTTTAATTTTTCAGCAAAAGATAGAAATGCTTTTTCCATTTCAGCTGCGGTTCCATATATATCCAAATGATCAGGATCCATCGCTGTTATTGCAATAATATTTGGATGGAGTTTCAAAAAACTCCTATCGTATTCATCCGCCTCAATGACGGCACAATTATTTTCACTGCTCCAGAAATTTGTTTGATAATTTGATGAAATGCCCCCCAAAAATGCATTGCACCCATAGTTGGCATCCCTCAATACATGTGCAACCATTGTGCTGATGGTAGTCTTGCCATGTGTTCCGGCAATACATATATTATATGTATGTTTCGAAATAATACCCAGTACATCGCTCCTCTTCAGCAAGTGCTTTCCTTGCTGCTCATAGAAATGCTTTATACTGGAATCTGAAGGAATTGCAGGTGTATATACCACCATGTCAACATCTGTTGGGCATGTTGCAGGATCATCGTTGAAAACAATAGAGGCACCTTCTTTGATCAAGGAGTCTGTAAGTTTTGTTGATGTTTTATCATAACCTGCAACCTGAATACCAATTGAAAGAAAATATCTAGCAATTGCACTCATACCAATTCCACCTATTCCGATGAAATAAACTTTTTTAATTTCTGATATGTTGATATTCTCAATCATTCAATTTCAAAACATTTAAAATTTCTCTTGCAATAAGTTGGTCAGCATCTTTCACAAACAAAGTAGATGCTGCCTTTCCTATCGCATCAAGTTTCTCCTTGTCTTTCAACATAAGTTGAATCATAGAAATCAACTCATTCGAAACATTTTCGTCTTTTATCATGACCGCAGCGCCATTGTTAACCAATGCCATTGCATTTACCGTTTGATGATCTTCTGCAGCATGGGGAAATGGAATGAGAATGGAAGGTTTGCCAGTAGCACATATTTCAGCCAATGCAATTGCACCTGCCCTCGAAACAACCAAATCAGAAACTGCATATGCGTAGTTCATTTTACTGATGAATTCAGTTATACATACCCCTTTTCGTTTGCGCAACGACTGATCAACCAATTCGAGGTTGCCCTTTCCGGTTTGCCAGATAACCTGAATACCTACATTTGTCAAACTCTCAATTCCTTTTGCCAGCGCTTGATTGATACTTCGTGCACCAAGGCTCCCTCCAATGACTAAAACGATTGGCATATTTTGTTTCAAACCAAAAAACGCATAGGCATCCTCCATTTCAAATGAAGACTGGGTGATTTCTGAGCGAATTGGATTTCCGGTTTTAATAATCTTATTTTTTGGGAAAAATTTTTCCATCCCATCAGTACCGACCAAAACTGCAGTTGCTTTTTTACCTAGCATCATATTTGCTTTTCCTGCAAATGAATTTGCCTCATGCAAAAAAGTTGGAATGGCTAGTCGCTGCGCAAATCTCAAAACAGGGAAACTTGAATATCCTCCAACACCAAAAACGGCATCTGGCTTGAATGATTTGAATATTTTTTTAACCTGAATAAAACTTGAGATCAACTTGAATGGAAGACTCCAGTTTTTCCAAAGCTTTGCCCTATTGAATCCTGCGATGTCAAGCCCTTCAATATGATAACCTGCTTGTGGCACTTTCTCCATTTCCATTTTGCCTTTTGCACCTACAAACAATACTTTAATAGATGCATCGATTTTTCTCAAAGCATTCGCTACTGCAATTGCCGGAAAAATATGCCCTCCGGTTCCTCCACCTGCTATGATAATTTTTAATTCTCTCACGCCATACCTCCTTCTTCTTTTACTGTTTCAGGTTCTGCCTTTCCTTCCATGATCTCAACATTTCTGGCAACACTTAAAATGATTCCTATTGCAAGACAGGTGAATAAGAAAGAACTTCCACCCATACTTACCAATGGAAGCGTCACCCCTGTAACCGGAAAGAGATTCACATTCACTGCCATGTTTGCCATTGCCTGAATGACCAAGGTAAAACTCAATCCCAGTGAGAGAAATGCACCAAATGCATAAGGACACCTTCTCATGATGCGAAGACATCTATATAAAAACAACAGGTATATCATGAGTATGATAGCACCACCGATCAATCCATATTCTTCAATGATGATTGCATAAATAAAATCTGAATAAGGATGAGGCAAGAAGTTTCTTGCTTCACTGTTTCCAGGTCCCAATCCTACCCATCTGCCTTTTGCAATGGCAATTTTTGCCTGTTGTACTTGAAATGAAGCTTCTTCCTTATCAGCATACATAAAACTTTGTACACGCTTAATCCAAGTTTCAACACGGCCCTTCGTTAATACGGTAGGAAGCGGTTCGGATTTTCCAGTTTGATCGTTATAATACATTCTTGCAAATCCGATCAGCATAGCAATTGGCAACAATGCGATCAGCATCACCAATAATAAATGCTTAATATTTGCTCTTCCAATGAACAACAGCAACATGCTTGTTGCACCAGTAAGCAATGCGGTAGAAAGATTTGCAGGAGTAATTAATGCACATATTAGCAACACAGGTGCAATGACAGGCAGAAATCCAGTTTTAAAATCTTTTATGGTTTCCTGACGTTTACTTAACTGCCTGCTTAAATACATAAAGAGTGCAAGCTTTGCCAGATCAGAGGTTTGAAATGTAAGATTGATAATAGGCAATCTGATCCAACGATTGGCATCATTTAAGTTTGTTCCAAAGAAAAGTGTATAAAGTAAAAGTGGAACGGAAATAATAAATAATACCTGCGCAACTTTTGAATACACTGTATAGTTTACAAGGTGAGCGAAATAAATAATAGCAACACCAATTGCGATAAATACTATTTGTTTGAATAAATAGGATTCAGTGCTTTTGGATAATTTGTATGCAAGTGTTCCTGTACTGCTATAGACAGCCAATAAACTCATCAATGTGAGCAATACAACAAGGGTCCAGATGACTTTATCACCTTTGGTCCTCTTTGTTATACTCGACAATGAGTATTGTTTGATATCTAAGCCTTCTCCTTGCATGAACTATAGTTCTTTTACTGCTTTTTTAAATTGTTGTCCCCTGTCCTCATAATTTTTGAATAAATCAAAACTTGCACATGCTGGACTTAGCAGCACTACATCACCTTTTTTAGAAATTTCATAAGCGGATTTAACTGCATCCTCTGCGCTTCCAGCATCGATTACTTTCTCAACCACCCCATCAAATGCAGCATGAATCTTTGAATTATCGACACCCATACAAATGATTGCTTTTACTTTTTCAGCAACCATCTCCTTGATTAAATCATAATCATTCCCCTTATCCACGCCTCCGAGAATGAGTGTTACCGGCTTATCCATGCTCTCCAAAGCAAACCATGTACTGTTTACATTTGTTGCTTTTGAATCATTGATAAATTCAATTCCACGAACGGTTGCAACCTTTTCCATCCGATGTTCCAGGCTTTCAAAAGAAGAAACTGCTTCACGAATTTTTTCTTTTCGTATTCCTACAACTGATCCTGCAACTGCCGCTGCCATGGAATTGTATTGATTATGTTTTCCTTTGAGCGCGAAATCAAAAATGCTCATTGAGAAAGAATCACCATGCGCAACGGTCATATTGCCGTCTTTGATAAAAGCACCTTTTGGCATTTCTCTTTGCATACTAATGGGTAGTGGTTTAGAATGAAATGGGTAATGGGTAAGTTGTTGAGCCGTAACTGGATCATCTGCATTGTAAATGAAGAAGTCCATTGATGTCTGATTTTTAGTGATATTGAATTTTGCTTTTATGTACTTATTAAAATCGTAATCGTATCGATCCAAATGATCTTCAGTGATGTTTGTAAGCACTGCAATATCCGGCCTGAAAGCAATGATATCGTCCAACTGAAAACTGCTAATCTCAACAACATAAAGCTGTTTCGGATCTAGCGCTATTTGACGGGCGATTGAATTCCCGATGTTTCCAACCAAAGCACAATCAAGGCCACCTTTTTTGCATATTTGATAGATCAGAGAAGTCGTCGTTGTCTTGCCATTGCTTCCGGTAATACCTATGATCTTGCTATCACCCTTATATCGATATGCAATTTCAATTTCGCTGATGACTGGAATTCCTTTTTGTAAAATTTGTTTTACGATTTCGGTTTTATGTGAGATCCCAGGACTCTTCATAACCTCATCAGCAGCAAGAATTTTAACTACATCATGGCCGCCTTGTTCGAATTCAATTTGATTATCAATCAATTCTTTTTCATAGTGCTGTTGAATCTTACCAGCATCTGAGACAAAAACATCATATCCTTGTTGCTTGCACAACAAAGCAGTTCCTACACCACTTTCACCAGCACCCAATATGATTATTTTCTTTCCCATTGTTTCTATCTCATTTTCAGTGACAAGACTGCAAACACAACAAAAAGCAATGTGATGATCCAAAACCTCACAGCTATCTTGCTTTCATGATATCCTTTCTTTTGATAGTGATGGTGCAAAGGACTCATCAAGAAAACCCTTTTCCCCTCACCATATTTCTTTTTTGTGTATTTGAAATAACTGACCTGAATGATTACACTTAAATTTTCAACCAAAAACACTGCACAAAAAATTGGTATCAGCAATTCTTTTCTCACCATGATTGCAAGGGAAGCAATGATTCCACCCAACGCAAGGCTTCCTGTGTCTCCCATAAAAACCTGTGCGGGATAAGTATTATACCAAAGAAATCCAATACATGCACCAATCATGGCTGCAATAAAAATGGATACTTCTCCAAGATTTGGGATATACATGATATTGAGATAGTCTGCGAAAATCAGGTTACCACTTGCATATGCAAACAATGCAAGACATACTCCAATAATTGCAGATACACCGGTTGCCAAACCATCCAGACCATCTGTGATATTTGCTCCATTTGAAACAGCGGTTACAATAAAAATGATCACCAGCATGTATACAACCCATCCGTATTGTCTCAAGCCTGAAGGAAGCAATTTTGCATAGTTGAATTCATGATTTTTAATAAAAGGGATGGTGGTGACAGGCTCATTTGCTTTTACAAAGTACCTTTCACCTCCTTGAAACTTCACCACGGTTGCATTGGCAGGTTTTCCTTGCCCATTGTACTCTCTTAATACTTTAACATGGTCATTAAACAAAAGGGTAATGCTGATGATGACACCTAAACCAACCTGTCCTAATATCTTGAACCATCCTGCCAATCCATCCTTGTCTCCCTTTTTGTATGGAATGCCTTGCTCTTGAGACAAACGCTTTGCACGCAACTTTAAATAATCATCCACAAAACCAACAAGCCCCAACCATATTGTACTCAGCAGTAACAATTTGATATATACTTTATCAAGATTTGCAAAAAGCAATGTTGGAATGAGTATACCAAGTAAAATGATAAAGCCACCCATGGTTGGTGTGCCCTTTTTCTGTTCTTCACCCTGAAGGCCAAGCTCACGGACACTTTCACCAACTTGCTTTTTTTGTAAAAAGAGAATGATTCTCTTTCCATACACAAGTGTGATGAACAATGACAGAAGAATTGCCATCATTGACCTAAAAGTGATGAACTGAAATACTCCCATTCCAGGTATTTTCAATCCTTCACTTTGTAACCACAGATATAAATGATATAACATATCTAATTATTTATCTAGTTCAGTGAACGCTTCTATCAAAACCTGTTTGTCATCAAATGCATGTTTCATGCCTTTGATCTCCTGATACTTTTCATGACCCTTCCCCGCTACCAAAATGATGTCATCTTCTTTTGCAAGCATCACTGCCATCCTAATTGCTTCTTTTCTATCCTCCACCGTTACC
>Ga0208546_1000016_pt1 | contig 97500 bp, 84 predicted proteins | sample DEB19_08_DNA_4_FD_184528 | JGI IMG/M metagenome (GOLD analysis project Ga0208546, IMG submission 184528) | Aqueous microbial communities from the Delaware River and Bay under freshwater to marine salinity gradient to study organic matter... | ecosystem: Environmental > Aquatic > Marine > Coastal...
TGGAAGTACGCTGGCGTCAAAGACGCTGCAATCAAAGAGCTCTTTAACCTCTCTGCGAAGCAGTATTACGAGCTTCTCAACAACCTGATTGATCGACCCGATGCGCTGGCGGCTTCACCACTGCTTATCAAGCGCCTACGTCGCCTCCGCGAAGCCCGCGTCTCCTCCCGCTCCCTTTAGAGCCGCCTTCGGCTCGACCCCGCAAACCGACCTCGCTGGCGCGAGGCCAACGTTTGCTTTCCGGTCGAGCACTTCGGCTCGCTCGGATTTGAGAACGGGAATAGTCGCCCCTAGGCTAGGCGTTAGCACTCGTCAAGCGAGAGTGATAAGTCGCTTAGAACCCAGATAAATAGGTAACTGACAGGAGTCACGAAACCATGGCAAAGATGATTGCCTTTAATGAAGATGCACGTCGCGGCCTCGAGCGCGGAATGAATACATTGGCTGATGCAGTCAAAGTAACCCTCGGACCACGCGGACGAAATGTTGTATTGGAGAAGAAGTGGGGCGCACCCACCATCACTAATGATGGCGTCTCCATTGCGAAAGAAATTGAACTTGATGATCCATGGGAAAAGATCGGCGCCGAGCTCGTCAAAGAAGTAGCGAAGAAGACCGATGATGTCGCTGGCGATGGAACCACCACCGCGACTGTGCTCGCTCAAGCCCTGGTTCGCGAAGGACTTCGCAACGTTGCCGCTGGTTCAAATCCAATGGCACTGAAGAAGGGAATTGAGAAAGCAGTAGAGGCGATTTCTGCAGAACTTTCTGCGATGGCAAAGCCCGTCGAAACCAAAGAACAAATTTCAGCAACAGCATCTATCTCTGCAGCGGATTCCACAATCGGCGAGATGATCGCTGAAGCGATGGACAAAGTTGGCAAGGAAGGCGTAATTACTGTTGAAGAGAGCAATACTTTTGGACTCGAACTCGAGCTCACTGAAGGTATGCGCTTTGATAAGGGTTATATCTCGCCTTACATGGTCACTGACACCGATCGCATGGAAGCAATTCTTGAAGATGCGTATGTCTTGATCTGTAACTCCAAGATTTCGAACATTAAGGATCTTGTTCCAATTCTAGAAAAAGTTATGCAGGCTGGTAAGCCACTCGCAATCATCGCCGAAGATATTGAAGGCGAAGCACTTGCAACTCTTGTTGTAAATAAGATTCGTGGAACTTTCCGTTCTGCAGCTGTGAAAGCCCCAGGATTCGGCGATCGTCGTAAAGCAATGCTTCAAGACATCGCAATTCTTACTGGCGGCACTGTCATCTCTGAAGAAGTCGGCTTGAAGCTCGATGCTGCGACGTTGGATCTTCTTGGAAAAGCTCGCAAAGTAGTTATTACCAAGGATGAAACCACCATCGTTGAAGGCGCTGGAGATGACGAGATGATCAAAGGTCGCGTCAACCAGATTCGCGCTGAGATCGAAAAATCAGATTCTGACTACGATCGCGAGAAGCTCCAAGAGCGTCTTGCCAAGCTTGCTGGTGGCGTTGCCGTTATCAAAGCTGGCGCAGCAACTGAAGTTGAACTCAAGGAACGCAAACACCGTATCGAAGATGCAGTTCGCAATGCGAAAGCTGCAGTCGAAGAAGGAATCGTTTCTGGCGGTGGAGTAGCTCTTCTGCAAGCATCAAAGAAAGCTTTTGAAAAGTTGAAGCTTTCTGGCGATGAAGCAACTGGTGCGAAGATCGTCGAACTCGCTGTCGAAGCTCCGTTAAAGCAGATCGCTGTTAATGCAGGTCTTGAAGGTGGAGTGATCGTTGAAAAAGTTCGTCATCTTGAGCCAGGACATGGCCTCAATGCAGCAACAGGTGAGTATGTCGACATGATCAAAACTGGAATTATCGATCCAGCCAAGGTCACTCGCTCTGCTCTCCAGAACGCAGCATCCATCGCAGCGTTGTTCTTGACAACAGAAGCTGTGATTGCAGATAAGCCAGAACCTAAGCCTGCAGTTCCTGCTGCTCCAGGCGGAGATATGGACTTCTAAAGTACAAGTACAATTTCTTCTATGTCCCGCGCGACCAAGAAGAACAAAAATAGTGTGAAGAAAGTCAGCGGCGTTGATCCATTCGACGCCGCTGATTTTGCTCGTGCGGCCGCGCTAGAAGATGCCAAGAATGAAAAATATGTTGGCTCACAAATCTCTGTTGAATCCGATGACGATCACATCGCCACATATCTTTTTGAAGCATTCCTTCCGGGTTATGTTGGTTGGCGTTGGGCGGTCACTGTCGCAAAAGTTGATACTGAAAGCGCACCAACAATTTGTGACGTGGTTCTTCTCCCAGGCGCGGATGCTCTATTAGCTCCTGAATGGATTCCTTACAGCAGTCGCATCACCGCAGACGATGTTGGAGTCGGAACGATTGTTCCTACTGCCGCTGATGACGCGCGACTTGTGCCGGCTAGTGCGGTCTTGCCCGCCGATGAAGAATTAGATCTCCATGAATTGTTTGAACTAGGTGCGGGACGACTTCGTGTACTTTCTATTGAAGGGCGCGACCAAGCTGCTAAGCGTTGGATAGAAGGAGACCGCGGCCCGAATGCACCAATCGCGCAATATGCGCCGAAGAATTGTGGAACGTGTGGTTTTTATCTTCCGATCGCGGGTTCGTTCCGCCAAGCATTCGGAGTCTGCGCAAATGCGATTTCACCTGAAGATGCGCGTGTGGTCTCTGTAAATCATGGATGCGGCGCGCATTCTGAGGCGATAAACTAGCCCCCTGTCCGCAAAGCGCGGCGCACACGACACCTACACGATATTTAATTCAAGGAGGCACCCGTCATGCCAGTCGGTCGCGTTAAATGGTTTAGCCTCGAAAAAGGTTTTGGCTTCATCTCATCTGATGAAGGTGAAGATGTTTATCTTGCAGCCTCTGCACTTCCTGAAGGTGTCGCCACAGTAAAGCCTGGAACGAAGTTGGAGTTTGGAGTTGCTGAAGGTCGTAAAGGTCCACAAGCTCTATCGGTTCGCATCATTGATGCGCCACCATCTCTTGCTAATTCAAAGGCAGGCGCTGACGATCTTGCTGTCATTATTGAAGAATCAATCAAGATGCTCGATCGCGTTGGAAATGGCTTACGCCATGGACGTTATCCAAGTGAAGCTGAAGCGGCTCGGGTCGCAAAAGTTCTTCGTGGCATCGCCCAAGAAATCGAAGGCTAGTTACTTACCTTCACGATTCGCTCGACGCTTGGTGTAACGGATTCCGATGAATCCAAGAGTTATTCCAAGTACACAAGTCAAAATTATCTTCGCTAATGCATTCACGATAATTGCGATGATTAGTGCGATGGTCCACACAACGATTCCGGCGATAATGATTGGTATCGCGCTGCGCATGATGGCAAGCATACTAGACTCGTCATATGGGAACGTTGCGATCGTTTAAGCATCGCAACTTCCGAATACTTTTCTCAGCTAACTTCGTCTCCAATATTGGAACCTGGGCCCAAGGCGTTGCCCAAGCTTGGTTGATACTCGAACTCACAAATAGTGGTTCATATCTTGGTGTTGTTACTGCGCTTCAATTTCTTCCCACACTGTTCTTTAGTATTTCCGGTGGAAAGATCGCAGACAAATTCAATAAACGAAAAGTCCTGATGTTAACTAACCTGACCGGAGGCTTATCTGCGCTCTCAGTAGGAACGCTTGTACTTACCGACAACATCGAAATCTGGCACGTCATGTTCTTTGCATTCACGCTCGGAATGGGCAATGCGATTGATGCGCCGGTGCGTCAGAGTTTTAATGTTGAAGTTGTAGGTAAACCAGATCTACCAAATGCGGTCGGTCTTAACTCCGCGAATTTCAACACCGGACGTCTCATCGGTCCAGGGCTGTCCGGACTCCTTATTGCGGCATATGGAACGGGAGTCTCCTTTGTTTTGAATGGAATTTCTTACCTCATCGTGATTGTCGCTCTCTTAAATATTCGCGAATCAGAACTTTTTCGTGAGGAGAGAAAATCATCATCCACAAAAATCCGTGAAGCGTTGCGATATGTTGCCGCTCGACCAGACATTCTTGCTGTAATGATCACAGTCTTTTTTGCTACTAGCTTCGGTTTGAATTTCAATATTTTCAATACCATGATGGCAACACAAGTTTTTGATAAGAGCGCTGCCGAATACGGCGCCCTCGGAAGCATTCTGGCGGTTGGCTCACTTTCTGGAGCGATTATTTCTGCGCGGCTTGAGAAGAAACGTGGACCACGATTCGTGATGTTGGGTGCGATGGTCTTTAGCGCACTCCTGATTGCTGGTTCTTTTGCACCTACATATCTGATTTACGCAGTCTTCCTACCGTTCATTGGTTGCGTTGCACTTCTGACGTTTATAGGCGCAAACACGATGGTTCAGATGCGCACTGACTCTGAAATTCGGGGGCGCGTAATGGGAATTTATCTCACAGTATTTCTCGGTGGAACTCCAATAGTTTCGCCGTTCATCGGCTGGATGACTCAAGCAATCGGAACTCGAGAGACTATTGGAATTTGTGGTTCGATTTCTTTAATTGCTGCACTTGTTACTTACTCAAGATTTCACGATAAAGGCGCTCCGCCACCTAGCGTCGCAGTTGCTGATGTACTAGAGCCCACTTATGAGAACAAAAAAGACTAGGCTAAAAAGGATTACCAGCGTAACAATCCGACGAGTTTTGTAGTTCATAACTTCTCCGCTTCATGAACGTTACTGGGAACTAAGGCAACAATAACAAAAGCACAGATCACCAGAGCTGGAACCAATAGAAATGCGTCGATAATCCCCAATCGATCAGCTAAAAAGCCCAGAAATAACGGTGATAATCCAATCGCAAAACCAGCGCCTAAACTCGATTTTCCAATCGCAAGATCAGGCTTATCTTTTCCAAATCTCAACAACCGAAGAGTCGATAGCGCAAACTGCATGGAGGTACCAAAACCCACAATGAGGAGTGCGATAAAGGATGCGACCAAGATTTCGGATTTCCAAAAGACCATGAAACTCAACCCTTGAAGCGCGATAATTAATTTCAGACGCATATCAATATCAATCCGAGGGAAGAGATAAGTCCCAAACCAACGACCGAGCATCATCCCCATGGGGAAAGCTAAAACCAGCGTGGTAGCAAGCGGAGCGCTGATTGAGGTTTTCTCTCGAAGTAACGCCGCAGCCCAGAAAGCAATTGCGAATTCAGCTGCGATGCAGAAGCTCATTCCAATCCAGCTAATCCAATACTTGCCTGAGAGCGAACCACGTTGGTGACCAGATTCTTCTGGAGTGTGCTCAAAATCTTCACTCCTGCCAAGAGCAAGATATAGAACAAGAGTAAAGGGAATACAAAGAAGCAGTCCAAGTTTCCAACTGAAAGCGCTACTTGCAATGACTCCGATGATGAAGTTGCCAAGAAGTACAAAGGCAGAGTTGACGCCATTTGCTTGGGATGTTGCTCGTGCGGAATGTTCTGCGTAGTAAATCGAAAGTTTCATGAAAGTGTTGTTGATGGTTACTGACAACCCAATTCCAGAAATCAGGATTGCTGAAATTGTCTGCCAGGCATAAGGCAGTAAAACAAAACCTAGCGCGCCGATATTGAAAATAGTCAGCCCTAACCAGACACTATTCATTCGACCGAAGCGATGTACAATCCGAGCGTTAAGTGATCCGGCGATGATTGATGCCAACCCCAGCGCAGTTCCATGAAGTCCAGCAACAGCGGCGCTGGTGCCTTGTTGTTGTTGGAGCAAGGGGAGCGCGGGGCCAAAACCACCCATAAATAGGCCAAAGGCGCCGGACTGGAGCGCCGCTAGCCAGAAAACTTTATTGCGGCGATAAGTAGCGCTAGTCAACGAACTATTTCTTCAGATTCTCGACGACAAATTCAATACATGAAGTGAGCGCAGAGATGTCATCTGGATCTACCGAAGGGAACATTCCAATTCGAAGTTGATTCTTTCCAAGCTTGCGATAAGGCTCCGTATCAACGATTCCATTTGCACGAAGCGTTTTTGCTATCTCAAGAGCATCAATCGAATCATCAAAGTTAATTGTTGCGACTACGTTGGAGCGCATCGATGGATTAGTCACAAATGGAGTGGTGTACGAGGTTCTCTCCGCCCAGCCATACATGATTTCAGCTGAAGTAGCAGAGCGCCCCGCGGCGAATTTCATGCCTCCATTGGCATTCATCCAATCGATTTGATCAGCAAGCAACATCAGAGTTGTGACTGCAGGTGTGTTGTAGGTCTGGTCTAGACGCGAATTTTCAATTGCAATATTTAAGTCAAAGAATGCGGGAACCCAACGGCCACTTTCTTTAATCTTTGCAACGCGCGAAATTGCAGCAGGGCTCATGAGAGCAAGCCATAAGCCTCCGTCGGAGGCAAATGATTTTTGGGGCGCGAAGTAGTAAGTGTCGAACTCGCGCGCATCGACATCTAATCCGCCTGCGGCGCTGGTGGCATCGACAAGCACTAGAGCGCCATCAGTATTTGCTGGACGCTTGATGGACATCGCAACGCCAGTAGAAGTTTCATTATGTGTTAGCGCATAAGTATCGATTCCATCTTCAGCGATAGGAAGTGGATGTGTACCAGGTTCTGATTTGATGACGCTGGGATCATTGAGAAATGGCGCGTCTTTTGCTGCTGATGCAAACTTTGAAGAGAACTCACCGAAACTTAAGTGTTGTGACTTCTTCTCGATTAAGCCAAAGGTTGCAATATCCCAGAATGCAGTGGATCCACCATTACCAAGAACCACTTCATATCCATCTGGAAGATTGAAAAGTGAGGTTAAACCTGTGCGGACTCGAGCCACCACGTTCTTCACGGGTTTTTGACGATGGGATGTTCCAAGTATCGATGTACCTGATGAAGCAAGATTTGCGAGCGCTTCGGAGCGAATTTTGGATGGGCCACATCCAAATCGACCATCTTTGGGCTTGAGCGATTCAGGAATCTTCAACTCGGACATGTGGTGAAGCCTAAGGGAAGATGCGTTGAAGCTTCCAATTAGATTGCGTTTCTTGCCTTACATATCGAAGCCGATCATGCAATCGAGAATAACGACCTTGCCAGAACTCAATCGTTTCTGGCGAAACAACGAATCCACCCCAAAAGGGAGGTTTTGGAACGGATGTGCCTTCAGGATATTTCTCAGCACATTCCTTCCAGCGCCTTTCTAAGGTTTCGCGCGAATCGAGCTGCGATGATTGTTCACTGGCCCACGCACCAATCTGGCTCGACCATGGCCGAGTAGAAAAATATTCTTGTGATGCTGATTCGGAAATCTTTGCGGCCTTGCCGGTAATAATTACTTGACGCTCCATTGGGTACCAAGGAAAGAGAAGTGAGACTGAAGAGTTCCCAGCAATTTCGCCAGCTTTCCTTGAATTGTAATTAGTGAAGAATGTGAATCCTTCCTGAGTTACATCTTTTAGAAGAACTGTCCGAGAATTTGGACCAGATGCGCTTACCGTCGATAAAACCATCGCATTTGCTTCAACAATCATCGAATTGTCTGTAGCGTCGCGGAGCCAACTTTGGAACTGTGTGATCGGATCTGAGTGCGCAGCGCTTTCGCTCAAACCTTGCTCTCCATAGGAGCGACGCATTGCAGATATCGCCTCACGGCTGATTTCTGGCTGCTGCTTTTCTGTCATGGGTGTATCTAACGTCACTTTAGGGGTTGGGGCATCTTTGACTGCGCCGTTTTGCGCGCTTACGTGTTACAGGCAGAATACGCCGCATGGCAGATGACTTTAAACCCGGTCTTGAAGGCGTAATCGCATTTGAATCTGAAATCGCGGAACCAGATAAAGAAGGTAGCGCACTTCGATACCGCGGAGTCGACATCGATGATCTCGTAGGACGCGTTTCATTTGGAAATGTTTGGGGTCTGCTCGTTGATGATGAATTCAATCCAGGTCTTCCTGCCGCAGAACCATTCCCGATTCCCATTCACTCAGGTGATGTTCGTGTTGACGTGCAATCTGCAATTGCGATGCTCGCACCTGCGTGGGGTTTGAAACCGCTTCTTGATATTTCTGACGAAGAAGCACGCAGCAATCTTGCTCGTGTCTCGGTCATGTTGCTTTCCTATGTTGCGCAATCTGCTCGTGGAACATGGCAACCGATGGTTCCGCAATCTGAAGTTGATAAAGCCCACACTGTTGTTGAACGCATGATGATTCGCTGGAGAGGCGAACCAGATCCAAAACATATTCGCGCTATCGATGCTTATTTTGTTTCTGCTGCAGAACATGGAATGAATGCCTCAACTTTCACAGCTCGCGTTATTGCTTCAACTGGCGCCGATGTCGCAGCTGCAATTTCTGGGGCAATTGGTGCAATGTCTGGCCCGCTTCATGGTGGCGCGCCATCGCGCGTACTTCACATGATTGAAGAAGTTGAAAAGCGTGGTGATGCTCGTGCATATGTAAAAGAATTACTAGTTAAAGGCGAACGTTTGATGGGCTTTGGCCATCGCGTTTACCGCGCACAAGATCCACGATCACGAACTTTGCGACGCACTTGCGAAGAACTTGGTGCACCGCGTTACCAAGTTGCAAAAGCTTTGGAAGATGCAGCGCTGGCAGAATTGCGTGAACGTCGTCCAGATCGCGTTCTTGAAACAAATGTTGAATTTTGGGCTGCAGTACTTCTTGATTTTGCAGAAGTTCCGGGTCATATGTTCACACCGATGTTCACATCTGCGCGAACTGCTGGATGGTCTGCGCATATTTTGGAACAGAAGCGCACCGGCCGTTTGATTCGCCCATCAGCTCGATATGTTGGAAAGGCTCCTCGTAAGCCAGAAGACGTTAAAGGTTGGGATCAGACCGTCTCGGGTCTTCATAAGTAGTTCAGCGTTCATGTAAATGCGCGTGCAAAAAACGCGCTTTATAACGAATCAGTAACTCATCAAGTACACCCGTTTATCAAGGCTTTTCGCCTTGACTGCCCGATTTGTACAGGTTGAAATTGTCTCCTCTGTAACCCCTCGTTACAGAATCCCTGCAGGATAAATAGGAGTATCAATGAAGAAAAGATTATCTATGGGGTTTGCGGCCACCGCAGCGTTAGCGCTCACTGCCGGCCTACTAACTCCAGCACAAGCTGCCACAACAGTTGTTGTGTGGGCTGACGAAAGTCGCGGCCCAAACCTTGTTAAGACTTTGAAAGATAAGGCTGACTGGGTCGATGGCGTTGAAATCGAAATCAAGTCTTTCTCTGGTTTTGATGCACTAAAGACAGCGATCGATGCTGCAACAGCAACATCAGGTCCAGACATTGTTGTCGGTGCAAATGACTGGGTGCCAACATTGGCTAAGAACGGAAAGCTTGCCCCACTCACATTGACTGCAACTCAACGTGCTGGTTTCTCAGCATCGCAGTTCTATGACTTGACTTATAAGAAGAAACTTTATGGTGTACCAGTTGACGTCAATAACGTTGCGATGATCTATAACACCAAGTTGGTTACTTCTGCACCGAAGACTTTCGCAGACATGGTCGATTACTACAAAGCCAACAAAGCCTCAAAGAGTTTGAAGGCTGGGTTGTGCGTTGCTGGTGGCGGTATGTCATGGGGTGCACACTCAATCGCATCTGCACTTGGTGCTGACGCGTACTACTTCAATCCAGATGGACGAATCAACAAGTCCAAGGTCTTCAACCCAAATACATTGGGCGAGAATGTGAAGAAATACCTTCTTGATGCCAAGAAGAGCAATGGATTCTTGCCAGCTTCTGATACTGGATGCAAGGACAATTTCCTCGCAGGAACTGTTCCATTTGCAATCATCGGTAACTGGGAGTGGACTGATTACACCGCCAAAGGTTTCACAATGAACTTGATGCCAGTTCCTGGCGTCGTTTCTGGTCAATCAGGAAACGCATTTGGTTCGGTTTCAGGAGCTCTTCTCACTACATTTGCTGCAACACGTGGTCGTGAGGCTGCTGCAAAGTCTGTTCTTACAGACTTCTTCGGCTCAGCCGCGGGCCAGGTTGCGTACCAGAAGTACGAGAAGCGTCCACCAGCTCACAAAGGCGCTGCTTCGTCAGCATCTGTAACTGATGGTCAAAAGGGATTTGGCGCATCAGCTGCTGCTGCAAGCGTTCCTCAGATCGGTGCAATCTTGAACGGTAGCGGTAAGAGCTACTGGGATTCACTACCTGCTTATTGGACCGCAGTTCTTGTCGATGGCAAGGATCCAGTAGCAGAAGCCAAGAAACTTGCGACTATCTATCGCAATAACTTGAGAGCTGCAGTTAACGATATCTAGGAGTTATTTCTAGAGATTCTTGAGGGAACTAACGCGGAGTAATGTCCGAGTTAGTTCCCTCAGTACTTATTGAATAAGGATAAAAATGACATTCATGTTGCGAGGAAGAGTTGCCTTCGTAGTTAAGGCTGCCTTGCTCGCACTAATAAGTGCCGTTCTTCTCATGCTCACTCAGAGCGCATTCGGTCAAGGTCAATACGCCATCGCTTTCTTCCTGGCTGTTGCAATTATTCTTCTTAATTTCACCTATTTTAATAAACGAACAGTGCCCTTAAAGTTCTTTATTCCGGGCATACTTTTACTTACTGCCTTCGTTGTTACACCCATTCTTTATACGTTAGTGATGTCTACATTTACGTACAAGACTGGCAACTACATCAGCAAAGAACAAGCAATTTCTAGAATTCAAGCGCTAGCAATCGAGCCCGATGAGAATGGCAGCGCATTCGATATTGTCGTCGGTACATACCAAGGTCAATCTGCAATCTTGGTATCCGATGTTCTAAATTCAAGCTATTTCATTTCTACTCAAAACGACCGAATTCCGCTGGATGTAGCAACGCTTAATACTGATGAGAACGGAGTGGCTCAAGGTGCTAGTGATTTTGTGGCGACTGCTTCTGAAGATATTTCGGGAAGTGAAGCCGCAAAGTTACGTTTCAAATTCCGCGATGAATATTTCATCAGCGTTGAAAGTTTAAATGTTGGCGTGGTTTATAGGCAGAGTCTTGAATATTTTCCCAATGTAGATCAATTCAAGAGTTTGATTGGCAATGCAGTCTATGTTGACAATGGAAATGGGAATTACGTAAATACCAATGATTCTGCCGATAAGTTAGAACCCGGTTGGCGCGATCCCGCATGGTTCTCAAACTACTTGAGACTTTTTCAAGACGAACAAGTTAGATCGCCTCTCATTTCTGTGTTCATTTGGACGGTGGTTTTCGCATCATTAACCGTTCTCACCCAGTTCTCATTTGGACTGCTACTCGCTCTTGCACTCAATAAACCTATTCGGGGACGGCGCATCTACCGTTCAATCTTGGTACTGCCGTATGCGATGCCCAGCATCATGTCGATTCTGATTTGGGGCGGAATGTTCAACACCGAATTTGGCGCCATAAATGAAATCATTGGAAGCCAGATTGCTTGGTTTCAAGATGCCACATTTGCGCGCGCAGCAGTGATCTTGGTAAATCTCTGGTTGGGATTCCCATATTTCTATCTAGTTTGTAGTGGATCTTTACAGGCGATACCAAGCGAGCTTATGGAAGCAGCTGCAATTGACGGAGCTAATCCCCGCCAAATTTTTAGGAAAATTACGCTTCCGCTCTTGCTACAAATACTTTCGCCGCTACTTATTGCCTCTTTTGCTTTTAATTTCAATAACTTCAATCTGATCTACCTTTTGACCGGTGGCGGACCAAAAGCTCAACTTGATGGGGAAATTGCAGGTGCTACAGATATTCTGATTAGTTACACCTATCAAATTGCTTTTGGAACCAATATTCAGGACCTAGGTCTTGCTAGTGCAATTTCAGTAATTATCTTCGTGATAGTTGCTGCGATATCACTTTATGGCGTTAAGAAATCTAAAGTTCTGGAGAGTTTCTCATGACCAAATGGTTGCAAGAGAATTTGTGGCGACATATAACAGGAATTGTTATGTGTCTCTTTGCCCTATTCCCACTCTATTTGGTTGTCATCACTTCGTTTAATGAGTCAGGTAGCCTCAAAGTAACCTCATTCTTGCCAACCGAAATTTCCTTTGAAAATTACAAGCTTTTGTTTAATGATGAAAGAATTCCTTATCTCACTTGGATGAAGAACTCTTTAGTTATAGCCTCGCTGGTCGCAGTTATCTCAGTAACGATTGGAGCTGCTTCAGCTTTCGCATTTAGTCGATTGAAATTCAAGGGCAAGAGATTCGGTATCCAACTTTTACTCTTGATACAGATGTTCCCGGCGATTCTGGCTCTGTCTGCCGTTTATGTAATTATGGAGCGGGTTTATACATTTGCACCTGAAATCGGTCTGGGTACACAAACTGGACTCATACTGGTGTATCTCGGTGGCGCCATGGGAGTAAACATCTGGTTACTTAAAGGCTTTGTTGATTCAATTCCCGTCGAACTAGATGAAGCTGCAAAAATTGATGGCGCAAGCGCAGTTCAAACATATTGGTTGATATTCGTGCCACTTGCAGCGCCCGTTCTCGCAGTTGTAGCGCTCTTAAGTTTTATCGGAACCTTTAACGAATTTATTCTTGCAAGACTTTTCTTGGTCGGAACTGAAAGTCGCACAGTTGCAGTAGGTCTTCAGCAGTTTATCGGTGGACAGTTTTCAGAAAACTGGGGCCCTTTTGCCGCAGGTTCAATAATCGCATCAATCCCTATTGTCGCTATCTTCCTTAGTCTTCAGCGCTACATCGTAAGCGGACTTACAGCTGGTTCAGTTAAAGGATGAGATCTGTAAGAGTTGCCTTCGGCCTGATTTTGACTTTGATTTTCACTTATGCGGCGGCTCCAGTTATGGCCGAAATTGAACAAGACTCCAGCGTGGGATTGAAACATGATCTTATTTATTTCGTTATGCCTGATCGATATCGTAATGGCGATTTAAACAATGACGACTTATCTGGATACAACCCCTCCCACACAGCTTTTTTCCATGGCGGTGACCTCAAAGGTTTAACTGGAAATTGTCAGGATGATGATGGATTAGCTCGGTTGAAGAAACTCGGCTTTACTGCAATCTGGCTGACTCCTCTTGTTGTGCAGCAACCGCCTACTGATGGCGGCGCTGGATACCATGGTTATTGGGGGGTGGATTTTCTCAATGTCGACCCACATTTAGGCACAAATCAGGATTTACTTTTTCTGAGCGAGTGCGCAAAAAAACTGAATATAAAGTTAATTTTAGATGTAGTAACTAACCATACTGGCGACATCATTCAATATCAGGACAAAGCTGCTTATATTCCTGAAAAATTTAAATCGTTAAAGAACCCTGCGTGGCTTAACGAATTATCAAATTATCACAACGTAGGAGATATGAATAATTGCTGGAGTGATACTTCCTGCATGAAAGACGGAGATTTTTACGGACTTGATGATCTAGCAACGGAGAAGCAAGAGGTGTATTCCGGCTGGGCTGAAGTTTATGGTTCTTGGATAAAGAAATTTGGCTTTGTGGGGTTTAGGGTAGATACAGCAAGACATGTTGATGATCTCTTCTTCAAGAATTGGTCTCCTCTCATTCAAGAGCAAGCTAGAGAAGCGGGAATTAAGGGTTTCACTATCTTTGGTGAAGTTTGGGAACAAAGTCCTACTGATCTAATGAGATATGTTCGCGTTAACAAGCTCCAGACTGCTCTTGATTTTCCTTTTCAACGTGTGGCGGTCGAGTATGCATCAGCCTCCTCAGATGCCAGCACGCTAAAAAATCTATTTGAGTACGACGATTATTACACTGACACTGAATCATCTGCACAGAACTTAGTAACATTTCTTGGAAATCATGACATGGGTAGAGCTGCATTCTTGATCAATTCCAAGAAAATAAATCCAGAAAATCAATTACTCAGAAGAGTGAAGATTGCTCATTCTCTCCTCTATTTAAGTCGCGGAATTCCTGCGGTTTATTATGGAGATGAAGTCGGGATGACTGGTTCTCGAAGTGGTAATGACCAACTTGCCCGACAAGATATGTTCCCCACTAAGGTGCTCGAGTGGCAATCTGAAAAGCGTGTTGGGAGCCCTGCTGTTGGGAATGGAGACTCATTTCAGTTTAAGGCTCATCCCATAAGCGAATACTTGAGCGCTCTTGCCGAAATTAGACGCAAATATCCGGCTCTTGCAAATGGCAACATGCAGATCAGATACGCGAAAGGTCCCATTTTTGCCTTTTCAAAGAGAGTGGACAACGGTAAACGAGAATTTGTTGTTGCGATAAACAATAGCTCCAAAACTCAATCTTTCACCTTCCCTACGGCGACACAAGCTAACTGGACAAAAATCTTTGGTGCAGGAACTTGGAAAAGTTCAAACTCCGATGTGGCGATAAATCTTCCACCACTTGAAACTATTGTCCTTAGGGCTCAAAAAGATATTACCGAAACCAAGGTTCAAATCAAGACACTCAGTGCTCGACAAGATTTTCTCACGGGCTTTTATTCGATTAAGGCGCCACTTGTGACAAGAGATTTAGTAAAAACAGAATTCTTTATACAAGATGAGAAATCGTGGAGAAGCCTTGGCGTAGATTTCAGCGCTCCATTTACTTACTACCTGAATCCAGAAGAATTGTCGGGAAAGATCACAGTAAAAGCTAAGACGACCGATTCGAAAGGACGAGTTTATGAGTTCAAGCCCATCACTTTCTCTATTACCTCATCATGATGGCAGTGAACTTTATCTAAGCACGCTAACTCCAAGAATCGGCGAAAAAGTCACATTCCGATTTAGAGCACCGCTCGAATATCGCATTGATGAAGCAATATTGCGTTTATACCTAGATGGCGAGCCCCGTTTCTTCAAAATGGATCGAGCTATGCATAAAGGTGAGCAATGGTGGAGCGCTAGCGTGGAAGTCATTAACAGGAAGACTCACTATCGGTTTTTAATACTTAATGGAAATCGATACACGTGGCTCAATGGCAAAGGACTACATCAGAATGATGTGACGAGCGGACATGACTTCCAACTTTTAGCGCTCAGTGAGTTTCCAAAGTGGATACGATCTAGCGTTTTTTACCAGATATTTCCAGACCGCTTTGCTTCTTCCGGAAAGTATCGAAGCAAAAAACCAAAAGAGTTTGTCGCTCGTGATTGGGATGAAAATCCTAAAGGTCGAGATAAAACAACAGGAGTTGAGTATTTCGGTGGTGACTTAGAGGGAGTTCGAGAACATCTGGACCATATCGCGGAGCTAGGGGCAAATGGCATCTACTTCACACCATTCTTTCCAGCACGATCAACTCATCGGTACGACGCAAGCTCTTTTAACGAAGTGGATCCACTCTTGGGCGGAAATGAATCCTTCCTTCGCTTAAAGAAACAATGCGATTCACGCGGAATTGCATTGATGGGCGATTTAACGACTAATCATTGTGGAGCGGGCCATCCATGGATTGTTAATGCCCTCAAGAATCGTAAGTCAAGAGAGCGCACATTTTTCTATTGGAATAACAGATCAAAACATGGTTATGAAGGTTGGTGGGGATTAGCATCCTTACCAAAGTTAAATTACAACTCACATCGATTAATGGAATTGATGTTTAGGGGAAGAAATTCGGTTGTAAAGAAATGGTTGAGAAAACCCTTTGCAATTTCAGGTTGGAGAATTGATGTTGGAAATATGACGGGAATCTATCGTGAGGACGATATTCACAATGAAGTTGTCCTTGCGGTCCGAGAAGCGCTTGATGATGTTAATTCTGATGCGTGGCTAGTCGCAGAAAATGCGGATCACTTCCCGAGCGATCTCGATGGTTACGGCTGGCATGGAACGATGAATTACACGGGTTTCATGCGACCAGTCTGGGGATGGTTACAAAAAAATCCCGATATAGAACATGGTTTCTTTGGCGTGCCAACTCCAATACCCAATTTCAGTGGCAGTGAAATGATTCAAGCGATGCAAGAATTTTCAAGCGCTATTCCTTGGAAATGCTTTGTCTCCAGCATGGTGCTTTTGGATTCTCACGACACTGCCCGCTTCCGAAATGTAGTTGGTCGAGATCATGAAAGACATGCTGCAGGAATGGGTCTCTTACTCACTTATCCCGGTGTGCCATCGATATTCGCAGGCGACGAAATTGGACTTGAGGGTGCTTGGGGAGAGGATGCTCGGCGAACCATAGATTGGTCGAAACGGACGTGGGATTTTGATTTATTCGAAGAGATTAAGAAGTTAGTAACTATTCGCCGCAATAGCCATGCTCTTTCACATGGGGGCTTGCGCTGGATCCTACGCGGAGATGATGCAATTGGCTTTTTGCGGGAATCAAAAAAAGAGCGGCTACTTGTTATCGTAACGAGAAATAAAGCCAAAATTAATCTAGGAGCTTTGGCCGAGGCCGCAGAAGTGCTTTATGGTCCGCGATTACGCCGCAATACCTATTACGCGAAAGCGGCATCAATTGGAATTTACAGACTTCCTTAGTCAAGCCAGAATTTCAAAGGTTCGTCGACGTAGCTTGCCCACGATCGTTCATTGTGAGTTGTGCGATGAAAAACTTTAGATTTGAAGTTGTGGGCACCCCAATTGAGATTGAGCATCAATTGATCAGCGCGATCTTGAAATGGCTTATATGAAGCGTCCAGCCCCTTTGTTCCGCGACTCATCCAAACTTTGAAATCGTTAGTTTGTGGCAGTTTAGGCACCATCCAATCAACGAGAGCATTTCCCGCGAGTGGCCAATGTGGAGATAAGGCTAATGCAGTGCGAAATTTATCTGAGTGCTTGATAGCGGCATATAAAGTTGCCAAGCCACCCATAGACGAGCCAATCATGGCGGTATTAGTCGGTAGGTAGTTTGAATGAGTTCGTGTAGCAATCGCTGGCGCTATTTCACCAAATATTGTTTCAAGATAAGCATTTCCACCTAGTTGTTCAATGCTCAGCAAAGGTGTAGTTGCTGGTTGGACTCCTTCTCGAAACGGATCTTCTGGACATAAATCTTTTGAGCGCCCATGCGGATTATTCTTTGTCGAACTATGAAAAACTCCAATGATTAGTGGCGCTCGTTTTCCTGTTTCTCGGGCGACCCTCATAGCAGTCTGAGCAAGACGCCAGGTGTAAATAAAGGTGGCAGTTTTTCGATCAAAGATATTCTGCCCATCATGGGCGATAAGTACGTGCTCGCTCCCTCCATCTGGAGCCCAGAAATCGACGGTTCGACCAGAAAAATCAGCCCTAGTTACGGCTCCAGGTATTCCGCGAACTTGAAAGCGCTTAATTTCTTTCATAATGGTTGAATCATGCCATGAGCAAACGGGCAATCTTCTGGTTTCGCAGAGATCTCAGACTGGCCGATAACCCAGCGCTACTTGCCGCGTTTGATGAGGCAGACGAAGTCATTCCACTTTTCATCATGGATGATGAAATTGCAGAACGTGCCGGTGAACATAGAAACGCATATCTAGCAGCATCTTTAAATGCTCTCAATGAATCAATTGATGGCAATCTACTAGTCGTTTCTGGCAAACCCGCAGAGGTAATTGCAGATGTGATGAAGCGATACAAAGCTGACTCAGTTCATTGTGCATTCCCATTTGCGCCTTACGGAAATACACGCGATGCTGAGCTCAAGAGTGCTGGAATTGAACTTCAACAAATAGGCAGCGGCTACGCAGTTGCACCGGGTCGAGTTCTTAAAGACGACGGCACGCCTTATCGTGTTTACACTCCGTTTTATCGTGCTTGGCTCGCCCATGGTTGGCGCGCACCCGTGGCTGCCCCGAAGAATCCACAGTGGGTTAAACCCTTGAAGGGTGATCAGACCATTCCACATTGGAAAACTCCAGAAGGAGTAAATATTCAAACTGCAGGAGAAAAAGCTGCAATGAAGCGATTCAAAGAATTTCTCAAGCGCGCTGCTGAAGATTACGGCGATGCTCGTAATATCCCGGGAATTGAAGGCACATCACGTTTGAGCCCACATCTTCGTTGGGGAGAGATTCATCCGCGCACGATTCTTGCTGCGCTTGGTCAATCTAAAGGACATGAGGTGTATCGCAAGGAGATTGCCTGGCGCGAGTTTTATGCCGATGTACTGCATAACAATCCTCATACCTCTCGTGATTACTACGATGCTAAGTACAAGAAGATGCGATATGACAAGCCGGGCACGAAATTTGAAGCATGGTGTGCAGGTAAAACGGGGTATCCATTTGTCGATGCTGCGATGCGACAACTTGTGAAAGAGGGATGGATGCACAATCGCACTCGTATGGTTGTGGCTTCATTCCTCGTCAAAGACTTACATATTGAATGGCAACATGGCGCAAATTTCTTTATGAAATACCTGATTGATAACGATGTAGCTTCGAACTCACATGGTTGGCAATGGACCGCAGGATGCGGAACCGACGCTTCGCCGTATTACCGAGTTTTCAATCCCATCGAACAAGGTAAGAGATTTGATCCTGATGGCGTTTATATTAAGAAATTTGTTCCAGAATTGGCTCATCTTGAAGGTGATGCGGTACATGAACCTTGGAATTCAGATGAAGGTTATAAGAATGGATATGAGAAACGTATCGTTGATCATGCAGCAGAAAGGCTTGAGTCGCTAGCTCGCCTTGAAGAAATCAAAGCGGCAAAACCACTCAAGCCTTAATTGCGCTACGAATTAGACTAAGAAGTTGGTGAACTGCCAAGGATCTTCGCGGTCTACCTTTTTGTTATTCCATCCTTCAAAGAGATCACGGCGATTCATTAACGGATTCCAGTCTGCTGCTTCGGAGTGAATTCCGCCCCAATATTTTTCAGCATACGCAAGAACTTCGCGCCAAGGAAGTTCATCCGGGACAAGTAATCCTTTTTCTGGATTTTTCATCGCCCATGCGACAGCCGCATACACTGCGGATGCGACTTGTACTGTGGTGGCAGATTGACCTGGGATGAGCTTGCGCGAAGTATGGATATCTAGAAGAGAACCAGTCCACCATGATTGGTATGGATGCCCCATTAATAGAACACCTAGGCGATCGTCACCCTCAGTAATTTCATCATTCATGATCCGTTGATTCTTATGCAAATCCCACGAACGCATCTCAAGTTCTTTCATGGATGAAATTGCTTCATTTGTGGGGCAATATGCGTAGTGAACGGTTGGGCGATAGAGAGCTTTTTCACCATTCCACACAGTTAAGTGATCTGAGATTGTGAACGCCTCGCCATGACGAATCACCATTCCATGGATTTCGAAATTAGGAACCCACGAACGAACCCATGTTGTGGCTCCGGGTTGAGCGATTGCGATTTGATTCTTTGGTCCAGAAGGGTGCTCGTAGGCATTGATTGGAAGAGTTTTTTCATGCGTACCCCAACCAAGTTCAGCGGGCGCAACTCCTTCTTCATAAAAGCCCTCAACCGACCAAGTATTTACAAACTCGCCCCATTGTTTAGGTTTGTTGGTTACTTGGGTGTCACGTTCTGAGATGTGAATTACTTTGATATTAAGTAGATGAGCTAAGTCGTTATAGCGCTCATCAGTGAGCGCGCTTTCGACGCCGTTAGCAGCTTTTCCATCTTTGAGGGCGCGAGTTGCGATATCAACCATCGATTTCTTAACAAGGTGCGACACAAGTCCTGGATTAGCACCGTGTTCGACAATCGCCGTTGCGCCAGACTTAGTCCACTTCGATTTCATCTCGCGCATCCGCATGTGGCGGTAATACAAAGTTCGCTCTAGAGGATGTTTATTTGATCCACCTTCGTAGGGATCCCATTCTTCGACAGAGGTATTGAGATAGAGCACACCATGCTCGTGGCACCAGGTAAGAATTGTGTTCGCATCAATGTTCCAAGCAAGATCGAGTAGAAAGTCTCCGGCTCTAAGGTATTTAGAAAGTTGGGAATCCAAATTCTCGCGAGTTATTGCATCTTGTACATAAGTAGCGCCTTGATTGAGAGCGTCTTGCACTCGCGCGCGATTGTCGCGCTGATCCATGATTGTGATCTGTTTTGCATCAACGAGATGCTCGATAAGAAGCGGTAGCACTGATTGTGAAACGGAGCCGGCACCGAGAATAAGTACTCGATTAGCGAACTTTTCTGCCAATTAGGGGACCTCCTTAGGGGTTTGTAACTCTCACCTCATATGTCGAGCTGTAGCAGCTCTTAGATTGATTCGGACGGCGGAAATTTACAACCTAGAGCCCCGAGCACCTAATTCCTCCCGCCACAGACAGACTCCCGAACCGGAGCGTTTTGCCTCATACATCGCCACATCCGCTCGCCTAAGAAGTTGGTCTGAGGCAATCTCACCGGGAACATTGAGCGCAACTCCTATGGAGACATCGAGTTTGAACGCTTGGCTGTCAATGTGGAATGGATAAGAGAGCGTGGCACGTAAAGCTAGGGCAACTTCGAATCCATCATCACCATGAACAAGCACTCCGAACTCATCACCACCAAGTCGAGCCAGAAGCGAGCCATGAGGAATTGCTCTTTCGAATCTTCGAGCGACTTGCGCGAGCAGTTGGTCACCAACATCGTGTCCATGCTCGTCATTTACCGGTTTGAAACCGTCGAGATCAAGAATGAGTACAGAGCCAGATGCTTCAGAAAAGTTTTGAAAATCGACCATAAATCTTCGACGGTTCGCTAGACCGGTGAGCTCATCAGTGCGAGCCAGAATCTGTTCGTTACTCATGTTTCTCGCATCATTGATAGCAACGCCCATGCGAATGAAAGAGAGTGCAATCGTTGCGAATGCTGGGGCAATGATGAATTGTGGAAAGTAATCAGGCTTGAGTACAGATACGGCAAGAATAGCTGAGCTTCCCAAGAGAGCTAGAGTCGCAATCGTGGGATTAAATGTTCGAGTTTTCTCTTCTTCATTGATGGGATGCCAGAAACTTTCAGCAATGATGATGAAACCAAGTAGCCATCCCATATCTGTGGCTGCTCCTAGTTGATAATTGCCATTTTCAGAGAGATATAGAAAGTAAAAATCAGAGACTGCATACGTAATAATTCCCATGAGCAAGAGAAGACTTCTTCGCGAGATTGAGCGTAACAATGTAAGCGTAACCGTCGAAATGATCAGGATTACATCACCTACTGGATAAAGAATTGCAACGAAAACTTCGAAGCGCGTACCAGATAGCCCACTCATTGCTGGCCGCAAGAGAAAAGAAGCGACAATCGTGGTGAATCCGAGAGTGATTATTAACGTATCTAGAATTTCTAAGGATCTGCTAACCCTGCGATGTAATAGAGAACGACTGATTCCAAATAGAGCGCAGGGATAGAAAAGTGAGTAACAGATTTCAGCGACAAGGTCTAAGTTCAGTGAGGTATATATAGTAAAAAAACTTGTCAGAGATGAAACGAAGGAACCGACAGTCCAGAGCAGAATGGCTGAAGCCAGGCCGAATCGCCCCTGAGAATCATCCAGGATGGGTGAAACAAAAATCGAAATCAACGCCAGAAGTGCGATGGAGTTGAATAGGAGAAGATCAAGAACTAATTCCGAGTGAGAACCATTTCTGAGAATTGCATAGGTAATCAGCGTTGCTATAGAAAGAACGCGAAAAAGTAGATAGGTTTTCACCAATTAAGCGTAATAAGGGAGAGTTCATGGAAAACCAGAAAGATGTATCGCGTCGTGCAGTACTTTGTGGGCTCGCAGTTCTCACGCTCGGATTGGTACCTGATAATGCTATTGCCGCGACTGGTGTGAAAGTGATATCAAATGGAAAAGTAGAAGTTACGCTCTCCCGAAACCCTGCGCTAAAAAAAGTCGGCGGGATTGTGCAATTCACAGATGGGTCTGGTCAAGAAGTCGCATTGGTTCGTACTGGCAAGGCAGCTAATGCATATCGAGCACTGAATCTTTCATGTACTCATGAAGGTACGAATGTTCAAAAGAGCGGTTCGAAATGGGTCTGCCCCAATCACCGCGCGGAATTTGCGCTTAATGGTGATGTGAAAGTTGGACCAGCGCGAGCGAATCTAGTTCAGATTCCCGTCAAGGTTTCAACAGCAAAAGTTGTTGTGGGTTAAACTCCGTCGAATCTTTTAGAGGCCTGGCTGGCAGGCGTTCTTGCGATTATCGAGAGTTGATTTAACTTCGGTCTGTGAATTCAGAACTGTTTGGGCGACATTTGCTTTCTGCTTTTCTTTCTTCGCAACTTCATTGATCTTGTCGCGCAAGCTTGCAGCAGAACGTTCGAAGTTTTTCGCCGCTAATTCGTAGCTTCGGGCCGCTTTAGTCCAGGTTTCAGATGCAGTGGTGTACTGCTTTCCGGCTGCAGTTGTGGCACCAGCTTTAGTTGCGTTATCAGCAGCAACCTTTGCTTCTGCAAGAGCATTTATTTGTTTAGTTTTTGCAGAAGCAGCTTTTGCATCAAATGCTTTTGCCTCAGCTTCATCAGCTGGAGCTTCCGTCTTCAAAGTTGCGATCTCAGCATCGAGCATCGTGGTTGCTTGGGCAGCTGATTCAGTGATTGTTTTTAAGCGAGCTGCAGCATCGAGATACAGTTTGTGGGAATCAACGCATCCAATCCAAACCCAGGTCAATTTCGCATTTTTTACAGTTGGATTCTTGGTGCAGACATAGCTATCTCCACCGATCTTGGTTTTTGCATTTGACTTGGTGCAGCGTGCGCCAGCTTTATTGGCGGCTTCTGCGGGGATAACGGCGGTTGTGGCCATCAATAAGGCAGTAGATGCAAGAAGAGTTGTGACCTTACCGATCGTCTTGAGTGAGTTACGCACGCCGAGCCTCCCAAATTGGAAAAAATCTATTCGGTAATCCTAAAGGTCTGACCCTCACAAATTGGTGAGGGAAACTCCACAAACTTCAAAGAGTTTGCTGAGAAACCCGCAACATCCCTCTTTAGATTACTTTCTCTGACGGACACGGACGTTCATGCCCACTTTTCTAACCAAAGGTCGAGGGGCAAAGCGCGAGATAAAGGAGAGGAGTTTGTATTGGCCTCCGGGAACGGAGATCGCCTTTCCATTAAGAGCTGCTTTCCAAGCATCCGATACCACTTCTTCTGCAGTCAACCAGAACGATTGTGGGACTGCGCCCATTTTCATTTTTCCGCGTTGGTGAAATTCAGTTCGGGTGAAACCAGGGCACAGTGCGTGAACTTTGATGTTGGTATCTCTTAGCTCAGTATGAAGCGATTCGGAGAGCACCGTGAGATATGACTTCGCGGCGCTATATGTACCACCGGCAATCCAACCTGCAACGCTTGAGACATTGATAATGATTCCGCTATTTCTCTCTTTCATATGAGGCAAAACTGCGTGCATGAGGCGCATGGGGGCAGTTACTAGAACATCAAGAAGCGCAATCTCTTCTGCAACATCACTTGTGGTAAAGCTCTTGTTTATTCCGAATCCAGCATTGTTAATTAAGACTTCAATTGGTCGGGAGAGATTCTGGAGTCGAAGTTCGAGTCTTCGAATATCTTCATCTCGAGAGAGATCGGCTTGGAAAACTTCTACTTCAATGTTGTGCCGAGCCCGCCATTCTTCGGCACGGGATTGAAGTCGTGGAAGATCGCGCGCAACAATCACTAAATCGTGAGAGTGAGAAGCAAGCAGGTCAGCAAATGCTGCACCGATGCCAGCAGTTGCACCGGTAACGAGAGCGATAGGACGGGTCTTACCTGTGTTGGACATTACCGAACGATATCGCTGGAATCCTCATCGCGAACATGCCATGAGGTTCCATATTCTTGAAGCAGATCCAAGAATGGTTTTGGAGCAAACCATTCAGGGCCGTTGACGCCGAGTGGCTGCCAAATTCCCTTATGAATTAATTCCATAGCAACAACTGGATTTACTGCGGTCTGCCACACAACAGCTTGGTCGCCATATTCCTTCATGGACCATTCGTTATCAATGACGTTATAGATGTACACCGCTTTAGGATTTCCTAACTTATCCAGTCCTCGTACGAGCGCGCCTGCGCAGGTTTTTCCTTTCATACGCGAACCTAGCGTTGCCGGATCTGGGAGTGATGCCGCAAGAAGGTCACGCGGCGCCACAGAAACTCCTTGGACTTCAACATTTTCTTTACGATCCATGCCAAGCATGTTGATGGTTTTAAGAATTTGAATGAACTCAGCGCCGAGGCCGTACTTGAAATTAACTTTCTTGGCGTCAATTTTCTGGGGGATAAGAACAACTTCTTCGTGTTCGACGTTGACGCATTCGACGGGACCGATACCTTCAGGGAAATCAAAAGTCTCAAGTTCGCTAAAAGGTTCAGTAGTGAACCAGCCTCGTCCATCTTCCCAAACCAGAGGAGGATTGAGGCATTCTTCAATCGTGGTCCAAATCGAGAACGAAGGAGCAAAGTTTGCGCCCTCAACCCGAAGATTTGAGCCATCAAAAATAGTAATCGAATCGATCCGACTAAAGAGTTCGTCATTGGCATACTTCGCAAAGATATCGCTCATGCCAGGTTCAACACCCATTCCTACTAGCGCATAAATCTTTCGCTCTTCCCAATTCCAATCGCGAGCAAATTGTTCATCGCCTAACTTCACACCAGTTTCACGATGTGGATAGTGAGGATGAGGACGCGACAAAGACATCGCCATATCTATGTAATTTGTATTCTCGATTTCGCAGGCAAGAAAGATAGGCATCACAAATCGAGGATCGACAGCATTGATTACAACATCTGGATCAGCTTTACGGATCAATTCGCGTAAGTCTTCAAGTTCGGCAGCATTTACTTGGGCTGCGGAGAATCGAGGATCTTTAACGCGATAAACGGCTTCTTCAGCGCGCGAGAGGGTTCGATCGGCAATTACCATCGAAGTTATAAATGACCTTCGAGATGCGATATTCGCTATCGCTCTTCCGACGCCGCCCGCACCAATTACTAGGGCTTTCATGATGTGAAATCAACTCCAAACGAGATTCGAGCGTAGGTTATCTCAGAGAGTATGAATTAGGCAATTTACCGTTCATATTCCGTGAATTATCATTAGATACTTCACATTTATTTCACATAATTACATTATGGAAAAAAATGAAAACAGGTCCTTGTAGCTCAGTGGATAGAGCAACCGCCTCCTAAGCGGTAGGTCGCCGGTTCAACTCCGGCCAAGGACACATAACTAATGCAGAATACTTTTAGTGATTAATTTGAAAACGCTTGAGTGCGCATGGTGCCCACCAATTCCAATCACCAAATAAACGCATCAGCGCCGGAACAAGAAATGCACGAATCAACGTTGCATCAAGCAGGATTGCAAACGCGACTCCAAAGCCCATCATCTTGATTGACGTGACACCACTAAGGACGAATGCTGCGAACACGACTGCCAAAATAAATGCAGCTGCCGTAATGATGCGAGCAGATTTCTGTAATCCGAGCGCAACCGCATCAATGTTGCTCTTGCCGGCATCGTGTTCTTCTTTGATGCGAGAGAGTAAGAAAACTTCGTAGTCCATCGATAATCCAAAAGCTACAATCGATACAAGCACCATAGTGTTGGTATCAAGCGTGCCGTTCACGATGAAATCCCCCAGCAGCTCTTTAAAGTTTCCATCAATGAAGATCCAGGTAAGAACTCCCATGGTTGCTGCAAGTGATGTGAAATTGAGTATCACTGCCTTGATTGGCAAGAGAAGGGAACCGGTAAATGCAAAGAGAAGCAGTAAGACGGTGATCATGATCCAACCAAGAACTTTTGGCATCGTGCTTGAAATAGCGCCTTGGGTATCTGTGTAATCAGCCGCGATTCCGCCAACCAACGTTCCTTCTGGGGCGGGGAGTTCGCGAATCTTGTGAATCAACTCTTCACCTTCTGGAGTCCTTGGCTTCATAGAGTGAATCGCAACTAATCGTGCCGCATTACCCACAATCTGTATTTCGCCAACTCGAACTACTCCAGGAATTTGCTTGAGAGCGGCCATGTATGTGGCTATTTGCTCAGATTGCTGAGCGCCATCGGGAAAGACAATTTCAATGGGATTGCTCTCTTGGCCGGGAAATTCATTAGCAATGAATTGTGAGGCTTGGTAGGCACGATCTGATTTTGGAAGTACATCGCTATCAATTTGGCTAAATTTAATATTCGTTATTGGAGCAATGAGAATTGCAAGTATTGCAAGAGATGCAGCAACAACACTCACAGGACGACGCATCACAAAGCGAGCAATCTGAGCCCAACGCCCATCTTCTTTTTGGACAATTCCACTGCGGCGCACAACACCTTTATTGATCTTTGTGCCAAGAATCGCAAGCAGAGCAGGAAGTGGAATGAGCGCACCAATCACAGCTAGCGCAACCACCGCTGCTCCCGCATACCCCATTGATTTCAAGAAGTTCTGAGGAAAGAAGGTCAGTGAAATAAGAGTCAAAACCACGGTTAGACCGGAATAGAAAACAGTCTTGCCTGCGCTACGTAAAGTATTTACTATCGCAGTTTCATTATCGAGTCCGCGTGCCATCTCTTCTCTAAATCGGTTCACGATAAGTAGCGCGTAATCGATTCCTAATCCAAGGCCAAGACCTGTTGTGAGATTTAGTGCAAAAATGCTGACATCAGTAATGAGCGTCAACAAATACATCGCAAAGAACGTGCCAAGAATCGCGGTTATCCCAACAACTAAAGGCATTGCGGAAGCTGCCATGGCTCCGAAAACGAATAGCAATAGTAAGAATGTAAGCGGAATTGAGACAGCTTCAGATAGTTTTAAATCGTCTTGAATTCTTCCATTGATGGCGTTAGCAAATACTGCGCCACCAGATGCATACACATTTAGTCCTTTGTAATTTCCGTCGTACTTCTCCTGATAGATACCACCGAGTTTGTCGATTTCAGTGAAGTCATTAGATTTCAAGTAGACAAAGATGAAAGCCGAAGTTCCCTTTTTGCTCTTGAGTGAAGGTGCACCACCTGACGACCAATAGGAAAGAACGCTCTCGGCGCTAGATTCGGTGCGAACTTGTGATTCAAGTTCTGTGGCAATTGCCACGACGCTTGGGTCGTCAACTGATTTATCTTTGGCATCAACGACAAGAACGACCGAAGGATCTTTTACTTTGAAGGTTTCATCGAGGTAATCCCATACCTTGGCTGAGTCGCTGTTTGGATCTGAGTATCCACCTGTATCGAAGCGCGCAAAGACTTGGGAACCAATTGCTCCTGCGAGAATAGTCGCGAGAAGGAAGAGAGATAAAACAACTTTCTTCTTGTGCGCAATCATGTGGCCAAGACGTTCGAACATTCAAGACTCCAGTTCATCTAGACAATGTTCAGATTATGCGCGTCTATTTGAACACTGTCAAGTTTTCGGGCACAATGGCGACATGGCAACACGCGCTTTAACGAAGTCCTCATATCATCACGGAGACCTCGAGAGCGCGCTTGTGGAAGCAGCAATTTCTCTAGTGCGAAAATATGGGCCCGATCACTTATCTTTAAGAGCAGCTTCCGCAGAAGTGGGTGTTAGCCCAAGTGCGTCTTATCACTATTTCCAAGATAAAGATTCTCTCGTTTCGGCAATTGGCGAGAAGTTATTTAACAATCTTGCCGAGATGCAAGAGCGTGCTATTGAAAAGATAACTGGAAGTGGCGCTCGTTCAGCCCGCGAACGTTTTGAAGCATTGGGAAGTGCATATTTCAAATGGGCGCTTGCCGAACCAAACCTGTACCGACTTATTTTTGGTGGCTTCTGTGAACACGATGCTTCAAAGAATCATGAGAATAAAGCGTGGTATTTATTGTCCCGTAGCCTTGACGAGCTCTACGAAGAAAGATTAATAACTAAGAGCGCCCGACAGGCTGGAGAAGTTGTAGTCTGGTCTGCAGTTCACGGCGCAAGTTCACTAATTATCGAAGGCTTGATGCCCAAGAACTCTTTTCCGCTTGTAATTAAGAGCGTGCAACGATCTTTGGGGATGAAATGAGCGAGATACTGCCGTCAATTACCTCTGATGAGATTGATAACGAGATAGATGTCACTCGTGATGAAGAGATCAAAGGCGACAAGCCGCCTCATCATGGTTAGTAATTAATCAGCTTTAGCCGGAGTAGCAGTAGGAGTAGGAGCTGGTTTCGGCGCTGGCGTTTCAGTTTTCTTGGTTTGAGAATCTGTTTTATAGAAACCAGAGCCTTTGAACACAATCCCAACATTTGAGTAGATTTTTCGAACATCTTTGCCGCATTCGGGGCATACGGAAATCGCAGCATCTGTGAAGGATTGCACTACCTCAAAGGCATGCTCACAGGCATTGCATTGGTACTGATATGTCGGCACGGGCGTAATCTTAGGGATGAGTTTTTAGCAACGCTAATCCAGATTCGAGGCCTGCGTGATATTCCAGATTCTCAACACGGGCGTTGCTGTCATGGTTATTGCAACTTTGCTCTCGCTCTCTTTTCTGTTACCAGAACGCGAGGGTTTCTTCACTATTGATGCTGCAAAGACAAAAAAGTTCCTAAATATTTTTTCTATTGCTTGGTTCTTAACAGCGATTCTAAATTTCGTTTCTCAACTAGCGCGAATCTTCGAAGCGTCAATGCTGGAAGTGTTGAACTTGACGGTTCTTCGATCATTCTCAACTCAAGTGACGCTAGGAAAACTATTGGCATTTCAGATTTTTTCTGCATTGGTAATAATGGTTTTCAATTCTCGCTTAAAGAAGAACGGAGGAGCGTTGTGGCTTCTTCTCATCGCGTTATCGGGATTTGTGGCGCCGATATTTGAAAGTCACTCAAGTTCCCTCGGAAGTCACGGTTTGGCGATTGGATCTTTAGTCATCCACGTGGTTGGACTTTCATTCTGGATTGGTAGCGTACTTGCTCTACTTCTCATGAGCGTGCAGGTTCGAGAATTTGCTTTATCGAGAGTCTCAAACATCTCGCTCTGGTCTTCTTCTGCAGTAGTGCTGAGCGGAGTGTTGAATGCGTGGACGCGCCTCAGGCTTTCGCAGGACTGGTTTACAAGCTACGGAGCTCTGATTTTTCTTAAGATTGCCCTGACACTTGTGGTGTTGATTATTGCTGCCAGAATTCGAAAGAAAATCTCAGTATCTCAACTACTTCCATTTGAAAGCGGCGTACTAGTTTCCATAATGAGTATTGGTTCGATACTCAATCACTTCACACCAGTCGAAACTGCTAGCGGCGCGTTCGATAAAGTTCGTGAACTTGTGGGAATCTCCATGCCTCAAGCTCCAACTTTAAGTCGTGTCTTTTTCGAATACGAAGCCAACGGTGTAATTCTTGGTTTACTTATTTTTGTCACCGCGTTGTACATCCGCGGAGTTATTGCGTTATCTCGACGCGGAATCAAGTGGCCGATTGGTAGAACGATTTCATTTGCGATTGGAATTAGCCTGCTTGATTACGCAACCAGCGGTGGACTTGGACTTTACGCTCATTTCTCGTTTCAGTATCACATGATTGCTCATATGGTTTTGAGCATGATTGCGCCGATTGCGATAATTCTGAGCGCTCCTATAACTCTCGCTCTGCGCACGCTTCCGATCGGACGCAATAAATCAGAGCGTGGAATAAGGGGAATTCTTATCTCGATTCTCCATTCAAAACCCACTGCAATATGGACTCATCCCATTATTGCCTTAGCAATCTTTGATGGCTCGCTTTTTGCTCTTTACTTCACGCCACTATTTGGAAATTTAATGTCTAGCCATTTTGGTCATCTGGCTATGGATCTCCACTTCATTGCAGCTGGAACACTTTTCTTTCATGTGATTGTTGGTATTGATCCCAACCCGCGTCGAGTGCACCATTTAGTAAGAGTTGTGATTCTCCTTGCTGCAATGAGCATTCATGCGTTCTTCTCTGTAGCGCTTATGTCAGCAAGCACATTAATTGATGGTGGGTATTACAAGCTTCTGAATCGACCATGGGCAAGTGATTTATTGAGTGACCAAAAAGTCGGCGCCGCAATAGGTTGGGCAATGGGAGAAATACCAATCGTCGTTGCTCTCATTGCGACCTTTATCCAATGGATGAGATCTGATGCCCGTGAAGCCTCACGCGCAGATAAAAGGTCTGCTGTAGACCTTGCGGAATACAACGAATATCTTCAAAAGTTGTCTTCTCGCGAAGATAAGTAGTATTCACCTATGGAATCGCTCTTCTCATTACCTGAGGAATATCAAGCACTGCGTGAAAGCGTGCGATCGCTTGCTGATAAAAAAATACAACCTTTCGCCCATGATGTTGATGCCCAAGCTCGATTCCCACAAGAAGCTTTTGATGCGCTACAAGGTGCGGGACTGGCAGCGGCCCATGTCCCAACACAATATGGCGGCGAAGGTGCAGACGCACTTGGAGTTGTAATAATCATTGAAGAAGTTGCGCGAGTATGCGCTTCCTCATCTCTCATTCCTGCCGTAAATAAATTGGGTTCGGTCCCATTGATGTTGGGCGGAAATGAAGAACAGAAGAAACGTTGGTTGACGCCTCTTGCCCAAGGTAAAGGATTTTCATACTGCTTATCTGAGTCCGAAGCAGGCTCTGATGCAGCCGCAATGAAGACGCGTGCAGTTCGTAAAGGTGATGGCTGGGTTTTAAATGGCAGCAAAAAATGGATTTCACATGCAGGTTTCTCAGATTTTTATACGGTACTAGCGTCAACAGATCCAGAAAAAGGAAGTAAAGGAATCACGGCTTTTGTCCTAGAGAAAAGCGATTCCGGAGTTTCGTTCGGAGCATATGAAAAGAAGATGGGCTTCAAAGGTTCACCGACTCGTGAAGTTTATTTCGATAATGTTGAAATCGGCGATGATCGTCGTATAAGTGAAGTCGGAGCAGGCTTTGCACTTGCAATGAAAACTCTTGATCACACCCGCATTACCATCGCCGCTCAAGCACTTGGTATCGCCCAAGGAGCATTTGAAGTAGCCACAAAATATGCTCATGAACGTAAACAGTTCGGAAAATCAATTTTTGATTTCCAGGCGGTTCAATTCATGTTGGCAGATATGGCGATGGAGATTGCTGCTGCTCGGCAACTTACATATGCAGCCGCAAGCAAAAGCGAAGAGTTAGCTTCCGATTTAACTTTCTTTTCGGCTGCATCCAAATGCTATGCGACGGATGTTGCCATGAAAGTTACTACTGATGCGGTCCAAGTTCTTGGTGGCTATGGTTATGTAAGCGACTATCCCGTCGAACGCATGATGCGCGATGCAAAATTGACTCAGATTTACGAAGGCACTAACCAAGTCCAACGTTTGGTTATGGCTCGAAACCTTAATTCTGTTTTGTAAATCGAACTAGTAGTTCGGGAGTTGCTGCAGCATTCACTCTGCAATCATGTGGCTCGCTTGGAATTTCTTCACTTGTGAGTTCACCGGCATAGACCAACGCTATGGAATAAGCGCTTAAGTTCTTGAGGGCTCGATCATAGGAACCGCCACCCTGGCCGAGTCGATTACCGTGTTGATCAACATGGAGAGCGGGAACAATCACCAGGTCGATAGTTCCGAGAAACGGTTCTCCTCGAGGTTCAAGCACATTTCCATTTCGAACAAGCGAATTCTCAGATCCATCCCACTGAACCCATTGCAGATTCTTATCTGGCAAAGTTTGTGGCGCTAAAAGAATTTTGTTCTGAGCAAGAATTTCTCGATTGATTCGAGTTGTGTCTGGCTCAGTTCCATAAGAGATGTAACTTGCGATGACAGAGGCTGAAGTGAACTCTTCAGAGGAGATGAGATGTTCCCATTGAAAAATATCCCAGTCGATGGCTTCTTGATGAAATTCCCGCTCTGCGCGAAATCGAGTTCTCAACTCAACTTTTCTGGAATCCACAGGAAAATCGTAGTTACAAAGTAAGGTTGTGGCATGAGCGAAACGATGAAGGTTGCAGAACTGGCGACTGAACTTCTTGCGTTGGCAAAACCGCTCGCTGCATTTGATATGCCGTTACTTGATGCCCATGGCGCGACGCTCGCACTAGATGTCTCATCCGGTGATCGAGTAGTCATGAAAGCGGGCTCCCGTATCCGTTCAACTCAGATTGGTTTAGCTGCATCATTGGGACTTGATCACCTTCCAACTCGCCCCCAACCACGAGTAGTTGTTATTTCGGCAGGGGATGATCTCGTGGAACCAGGCTCTCAACTTCGCGACGGAGAAGATGAGTTTGAGGCTAATTCGTGGCTTCTTACGACGGCAGTAAAAGAAGCAGGCGCTGTGGGATATCGAGTTCATACTATTCCTGAGACTGCTGAGCGATTAAAAGATGTTGTGGAGGATCAACTAGTCCGCGCCGATTTAATTGTTATTTGCGGCGAGAGTCATGATGAGTCTTTCGATTTAATCTATTCAGTTCTGCAACAACTTGGTTCGGTTCGTGAAGTTGCACCCACGATCGAAGGCACTGGTCGACATGCGTTTGGAACAATTGGCCCTGATCAAACCCCAGTCGTAGCACTTCCTGGTGAATCGATTTTTGCTTATATCTCGACTGAGTTATTTATTCGACCAATGATTCGAAACATGATGGGCCTATATGACATCTATCGTCCAGTAATTAAGGCGACTTTGACTAATGATGTCTCAAGTGAATCTGGTCGTCATGCGTTTGTCAGAGGAATTCTGTCGACTGATAATCCCCAACGGCGCTTGATTACCGCCATCGAAAATCAAGGCGACTTGGTTGGGTTATCGGATGCAACTGGATTGATTGTGATTCCAGAAAATAGCGCTGGTGCACGCGCCGGTGAGGAAGTCGACGTATTGGTTCTCGAACGTCGATTTACTTAAAGTTATGGCTCGAATCTCGGCTGCACATTGGCCGTTGGTCCTCACAGATGGAGAATTGATCTTGAAGGCCTTGCGATACCGCGATCGAGGAGCGTGGTTAGCAACGCGACGTAAAAATCGAGAATGGCTCACTCCCTGGGAAGCAACATCCCCGATCGCTGAAGAAAATAGAAATCTCCCAACTTTCTTCGAAATGGTTAAGTATCACCAACAAGAAGGACGGGCCGGTCGCTCGTTGTCTCTAGCAATGTGGTTCGAAGGCGCGGTGATTGGCCAAATCACTCTGGGCGGAATTTCTTACGGTGCGTATCGCGGCGGACATATTGGCTATTGGATTGATAAAGAGCACGCAAGTAAGGGGCTCACAACTCGTGCGGTACGGGAATTGACGCGTTATGGGCTGGAAGAACTTGGTTTACATCGCATCGAAATAAATCTAAGACCTGAGAATGTCGCATCAAAGCGGGTTGCCGAAAAAGCTGGCTATGAATTTGAAGGTTTACGTCCTCGGTATTTACATATTGATGGGCAATGGCGCGACCATCTCTGCTTCGTAAAAGAAAATCCACGCATTTAACTTCACAAAAAAACTAGCTCATAAGTCGGGGGAAATACCCGAAAAGTCCAATTGTTACCTTTAGGGTTGGGATTCGTGGGATCAGGACTTATTTACCTCATCATCGTGGGAATGTGGATTGCGTATTTCCTACCCCGATGGATTTCTACCCATGAGGAAGTTTCCGGTCGCACAGTAGAAAAATTTGAGAAGACGATGAAGGTTGTGGGCGTTACTTCTGGAAATGCTGCTCCCGATTATGAAGAGATTGCACAACGTCGAGAACAACAAGTCGCAATTCGAAGAATTCTTTTCTTTTCGATAATTGGGCTATCCATAGTCATTTCGATTTTTGCGATTGTCGGTTTAGTGTCACCGATTATCATCACACTTCCGGTTTCAGCATTTGCACTGTATGTTGTCCATGCTCGCCATCAAATTCATGTTATCCAAGATGAGATTAAACGTTCTCGATCAATAGCAAATGTCACTGCTCGCCCTTCGTCGAGAAACTATTCTGAGATTATTGCTCGCTCCAAGAGTGCGGAAACAAAGAAGATTATTTTTGAGGGACTTTCTGCTGGCGAACAATGGACCCCGCTCTCAGAACGAGTCGCAAGCTACGCAGAAGAAGTTCATAGCATTGTTATTCTTCCCAAGGGAAGCGCTCAAGATCAGTCCAAAACATGGGAACCAACTTCCATTCCAACTCCTCATTATGTAACCGCCTCAAAAGCGGCGCCACAACGTAGAGTCATTGACTTAACAATTCCTGGCGCATGGAGTGAAGCCCAGGAACGCGCGATGCGAGAAGCCATGGCGCCTGCTGCTGATCAGATTTTTGATCAAGTTCAAGCTGATGAAATTGAAGAACAGATTCGCACTCAGCGCGCTTCCGGTGAATAACTAAATCCAGTTAGCAAACCACATTCGCGCGTACCAATCCGAGTAATTCATGACCCCACCGACAAAGAGCGGGAAAAAGTAGATAAAACATAGAAAAATCAGGGTTAAGACGCCGAGAGAATAACGTCTACGAACTGCTCGCGTTTCAGGATTCTCAAGTAGCTTCTGTAGAACATAGGTGATTCCAAGAATCATAAATGGTTGAAATGCGATGGCGTAGAAGAAAAACATCGTTCGATTTGGAAAAGCCAACCATGGTAGATAACTTGCGAGCCAGAACATGAGAATCAATCCAGTGCTTCGCTCTCTTCTATAGATGAAGTATCCGATTGTGACAAAGAGCGAGATAAGTCCAATCCACCACAATAGTGGCGTTCCAATTGCGAGCACTTCTTGAGAGCAACTTTCACTTCCACAATTCTTAGGAGTCGCGTAGAAGAAAGAGGTTGGTCTACCAAGTATCAACCAATTCCACGCGCTTGCTTCGTAAGAGTGTTCCGTAGTGAGTCCAGTATGAAAATTTAGGATCTCACGATGATAGTGATACCACGACACAAGTGGATTCGATGAGTAGTTACGGCTCCAGCCATTGTCACTTAAAAACCAGCCAACCCAAGAAATCAAATAAACAGTGAATGGAATGAGAGCGCATTGAAGAAAAGTTTTAATCACTTGCCGTTGGTGAATCAAAAGGAATATTCCAAGCGCCGCAACAACGTAGATCGCGCTCCACTTTGTTGCGAGAGCAAGTCCAAGCGTTAATCCCATTAACCAGTATCTAGCGGTGATGAGTAGATAGAAAGAAAGTAAGAGAAAGAATGATAAGAAGATATCCAGGAGCGCTGTTCTTGACATTACAAGATGTAATCCATCGAGAGCCATGAGAGCAGTTGCAACGAAACTTAGGAAAAATGAGGAGAATAATTTCTGCGCAATGAGATAGACGAGGAGAACTGAAAGAAGGCCGATGACTGCTGCGCTAAAACGCCACCCGAAAGGGTTATCACCGAAGAGCTGAATGCCCAGCGCAATCGCCCATTTTCCGAGTGGTGGATGTACAACGAATTCAGCAGCTCCCTTATCGAGCTCCAATCCAGAATTCAGATAGTCGCGCGCACCATCAACGTAATAGACCTCATCAAAAACCAGCTCATTCGGTCGTCCAAGATTGATGAAACGAACTGCGGCAGCAAAGAGAAGCAGAGTTGTGATGAGGAATCGCTCTTGAATTCGAGGCGTGATTCGGCGATCGAACCCAGCCAAGAATGCGCTCATGAGAGCCAAGGATACTGACCCCCATAATGAGTCAGTGAGTGAACTTATCTTGGCGGCAGTTCCCTTGGGGAACATCGGAGATGCATCAACTCGACTCAAAGAGGTTATTTCCTCCGCTGATGTGATTGCCGCTGAAGATTCGCGTCGTTTCTTGCGTCTAGTAAAAGATCTCGAGATTGAATGTTCAGCTCAGATTCTCTCGTTCTTTGAGGGAAATGAGAGCTCCCGATTAAAAGAGATTGAAGCAGCTCTCAACTCTGCGAAGAAAGTTGTACTTGTCACGGATGCCGGGATGCCTTCAGTAAGTGATCCGGGTTTTCGGGCGGTACGGATGGCAGTTGAAAAAGGTTTTTCGGTAAAAGTAATTCCAGGACCCAGCGCTGTTCTTGCCGCACTAGCACTCTCCGGATTGCCTACGGACCGTTTTGCATTCGATGGATTTCCACCTCGCACTTCGGGTGCTCGCGAACAATGGTTTGAGGAACGCGCCCATGAAAATCGCACACTTGTTATTTTTGAAGCACCCCATCGAGTTGTAGAAACTCTTGAATCACTTCGCAATAGTTTCGGTGGTGATCGACAGGCTGCAATTTGTCGAGAGATAACAAAAACTTACGAAGAAACAATTCGTGGCTCTATTGATGAACTCTGTAAGTGGTCTACTAGCAAAGAGATGTTGGGAGAATTCACCATAGTTTTAGCAGGTTACGATCCTTCGCAACTTTCGATTTCTGACACTGAAATCGCCGTAATCGTTCGTCGCAATGAGGCTTCTGGGATTACCCGCAAGGAAGCAATATCCAAGACCGCTAAGGAATTGCAGATTCCAAAGCGGAAAGTTTTTGACATCATGGTTAATGAGAAGTAGATAGAATCCCGCCTATGTCGAGCGCTCAAAAGTCGTTTTATCTCACGACTCCGATTTACTACGTTAATGATGCGCCACATATCGGCCACGCTTACACCACAGTTGCTGGAGATTTCTTAACTCGTTGGCATCGTCAAAAAGGCGAGGATGTTTGGTATCTAACGGGAACTGACGAACATGGCCAGAAAGTTATGCGCACTGCCGAGGCGAATAACACCCCACCTCAACAATGGTGCGATCGACTAGTAGAAGAAGCCTGGATACCGGTCTGGAAACATTTGGAAATTGCTAATGATGACTTCATTCGAACTACCGAACCGCGGCATATGGAGCGTGTTCAGAAATTCCTCCAAAGTTTGATGGAAGCAGGCTTTATTTACGAAGGTAAATATGAAGGTCCATATTGTGTTGGATGCGAAGAATTCAAATTGCCTGGTGATCTTGATGAAGGAAAATGCAAAATCCATTCAAAACCTGTTGAGATGGTGAGTGAAACTAATTGGTTCTTCAAGCTTTCAGCTTTTGTGCAGCCGCTTCTTAATCACTACCAGAAAAACCCCGAAGCCTGCGAACCTGCAAGCGCTCGTAATGAAGTCATAGCCTTTCTTGAAGGTGGAGTCTCAGATCTCTCGATTTCTCGCTCCACCTTTAATTGGGGGATTCCAGTTCCATGGGACACAAAACAGGTTGTATATGTCTGGTTCGACGCGCTCTTAAATTATGCGACGGCGGTTGGGCTTACTGATTCACCTGAAAGTGAATCCGGAAAGTTCTTCAATAAGACTTGGCCCGCTGATGTACATCTTGTTGGAAAAGATATTTTGCGCTTCCATGCGGTGATCTGGCCAGCAATGTTGATGGCTGCAAATCTTCCGGTTCCCAAGAAAGTCTTTGCCCATGGTTGGTTACTTGTTGGCGGAGAAAAAATGAGCAAGAGCAAACTGACTGGAATTGCTCCCTCAGACATAACGAACCACTTTGGAGTCGATGCATTTCGTTATTACTTCATGAGGGCGATTCCCTTTGGAAGTGATGGCTCGTTCTCCTGGGAGGACATGGCTGCTCGATACACCAGCGAACTAGCTAATGACTTCGGAAATCTTGCGTCGAGATTAGCTGCAATGGTGGAGAAATATTGCGATGGAGTTCTACCCAATGTTGCCCATGATTCACATCTTGCCCAAGCGCTCTCTACAACCACTGTTCAAGCTGATACCGCAATTACTGCATTAGATTTTCAAGGTGGCATAAATGTCATCATGGAATTCTGTAAGACCGTGAATGGATATGTGACCACAAAAGAACCGTGGGCGGTTGCGAAAGATCCATCACGAAAAAGTGAGTTAGATGAAATTCTCTACAACACAGCTGAAGCACTTCGCGGGTTAGCAGTTTTGTTACATCCCATCATGCCGATTTCAACCACGAAACTTTGGCGTTCATTGGGAGCTGAAGACACTCTTGGACCTATCAATTCGCAGAAAATCAGCGATGTTTTTCATTGGGGACAGCTCAAACCTGGCAGTCGTATAAATAAAGGCGAAATCCTCTTTCCGCGCCTTCCTGAACTCGAGAGTTAACGGCCACATGGCAGATCGTCACAACAGAGATCTTGATAGAAAGCCAGCTCCGTTACCTCAAGCTCTTCCCGTTCCATGCGCAGATTCTCATGCCCATCTTGAAATTGTCACTAATACCGAACCAGACCATCTCGATGTTAAAAGAGTGCTTGATGAAGCAGCAAGTGTTGGCATCAATCGCATAGTCCAAGTTGGCTATTCCGCGGAGCAATCAGAATGGTCCGTGCGTTGTGCGGATAAATGGAACTCACAGGTCGTTGCTGCTGTTGCGTTACACCCCAATGAGGCTCCCGTCGTTGATGATTTAGAGAGCGATTTAGAAACTATTGATCGGTTAGCGGGACATGCTCGGGTTAGAGCAATTGGTGAAACAGGACTAGATTTTTTTCGCACCGAACCTGCTCTTCAAGACCGACAAATATATTCTTTTAAACGTCACATAGAGATGTCGAAGCGCCATAAGAAAGCACTTGTCATCCATGATCGCGATGCCCATCGTGCTGTTTTAGATGTACTTGATAGAGAAGGAGCGCCAGACATCACAATCTTTCATTGTTTCTCTGGCGATGCCGATATGGCACGCGAATGTATCGATAAAGGTTATGTTCTCTCTTTTGCCGGCACGGTGACATTTAAGAATGCTCCACAGTTACGTGAAGCAGTAAAACTAGTCCCACACAATCAGTTACTAGTGGAAACTGATTCTCCGTTCTTGGCTCCCTCGCCGCATCGCGGCTCTCTGAATACCCCAGCACAAATACCTAATATTGTGCGCTTTATTGCCGAAGAGCGCGACGAAGATCTCATCTCGCTCACGTCGGCTATTAGCGCAAACGTGTACCGGATTTTTGGATCCTTTCTCCCATGACCGTAACGCTCTTAGGAGCTAACGAGATTCGAGAGATTGCCACTTCTCTCGATCTTCATCCAGCAAAATCGCTGGGCCAAAACTTTGTTATTGACGCCAACACCTGTCAAAAAATCGTGCGATTAGCAGTAATTAATCGTGGGGATCATGTTGTTGAGATTGGTCCAGGATTAGGTTCACTCACTCTCGCCTTATTGCAAGCAACGGATCGAGTCACAGCGATCGAAATCGACCAGCGCCTGGCACATAAGTTACCGATTACTGCTCATGCACATGGAGTGCGGGAAGGTCAGCTCACCGTCATAAATCAAGATGCAATGAAAGTATTTGAACTCCCAGATGCGCCAACCAAGTTAGTTGCAAATCTACCGTACAACGTTTCAGTACCAGTTTTACTAACTTTCCTGGAAAGATTTCCAACCATCACATCGGGAGTCGTGATGGTGCAGACAGAAGTTGCAGAACGATTGGCCGCCAAACCAGGAAGTAAGGTGTACGGAGTTCCAAGCGCGAAGGCAGCTTGGTGGAGCGATATGATTTTGGCCGATTCAGTTTCACGATCCGTTTTCTGGCCGGTCCCAAATGTTGACTCTTCACTCGTGAAATTTATTCGGCACGAACCTCTGGGTGATGAGCCGCTTCGACGCATCACTTTCGATCTGATTGATCGTGCGTTTGGCCAACGTCGCAAAATGCTGAGAGCAATTTATTCGGAGATTTACGGTAGTTCAGTCGAGGCGGAACATGCGCTGGCTAGCGCTGGAATCGAGCCAACCACTCGTGGTGAATCACTTTCGGTTGAAAGATTCACCGCAATCGCGAAACAACTTGATAGGCGATAAACCGCACAAAGTAATACGCTCGCCACATGTCCTCTGCGGTTACTGTGCGCGTGCCAGGCAAGATCAACCTGCAGCTCTCAGTCGGTCCACTTCAGAGCAATGGATTCCATCCCGTGGCAACAGTCTTTCAAGCAGTTTCAATATTCGACGATGTGCGGGTTTCGGTGACGGACGAAACAGGTATTCACATACATTCAACAGGAAAGCATCTTGATCATCTTCCTTTAGATCACACCAACTTGGCTTACAAAGCGGCCGAGATCATGGTCAAGAAATTTGACATTGCCGATGGAATTTCAATCTCACTCACCAAGGAAATTCCACTCGCTGGTGGAATGGCGGGAGGAAGCGCTGATGCCGGCGCAACAATTGTTGCCATTGATGCTCTTTATAGTTTGGGATTAAAACGTAATGAAATGGAACAGATCGGCGCAGCTCTTGGTGCAGATGTGCCTTTCACGATTTCGGGTGGAACTGCAATCGGAACTGGCAAGGGTGAACACATCACTCCCGTTTTATCTCGTGGTTCCTACAACTGGGTACTTGCTCTATCAAGTTCTGGTTTATCGACTCCGGCGGTTTATAACGAGTGTGATCGATTACGTGAAGGTTTAGAAGTTGCACCACCCCACATCAGTGATTCTCTATTGCATGCTCTTTCTGCCGGCGATGCAGTTGCGCTAGGTAAAGCGCTATCTAATGATCTTCAACCTGCCGCCTGTTCACTCAAACCTGCACTTCGTTTAATTCTCGATGTTGGACTTGATTACGGCGCACTTGGCGGTTTGGTTTCAGGTTCAGGGCCGAGTGTTGCATTCCTTGCTGAAAATGAAGAACACGCCCTTGATCTTGTCGTAGCGCTAACATCAAGCGGAGTAGTTGGAAATGTTGTAAGAGCAAGCGGGCCGGTTCCTGGAGCGCGAGTCATCGAGAGCGCGTAAATAGCTCGATTTATGAAGGAGCGGACCTGACCGATAGAATTCAGGTTCCTCCATTGTGTAGTGGCTAGCACATGGGCCTTTGAAGCCCAGGGTCCAGGATCGATACCTGGTGGAGGAGCTAGCGCTACGAAACGAAATAGAATGAGAGTCTCAAGGCGAGGAAAGGTGGGGAGTTGAGCCAGCTGGATCTCGCAGTAATCCTCGCCGCTGGCGAGGGCACTCGAATGAAATCCACGCGCGCCAAAGTTCTTCACGAAATATCAGGTCGCTCATTACTTGGCCATGTTCTTCACGCTGTATCGTCTTTAAGTCCTGTTGCTACGCGAGTTGTCGTCGGCGCTGCAAAAGAAGATGTGATTGCACATCTCAAGGAAATTTCTCCTCACGCCCAAACCATTTACCAAGAAGTGCGCGGCGGCACGGGTCATGCTGTGAAGCTCGCACTCGCTAATTACTCCGCAAATGGAACGATGATTGTCTGTGCTGGTGATACACCGTTACTAACCGGTGCGACTCTCTCCGAACTAGTAAAAGAACATAACGCCTCAAGGGCAAGCGCTACGGTGCTAACTGCTGAGATGCCAGACCCGAGCGGATATGGCCGAGTCATCAGAAGCTCCGATGGATCGCTTTCAAAGATAGTGGAAGAGAAAGATGCTTCGGAGAATGAGAAAGAGACTCTTGAGATTAACTCAGGGGTCTATATTTTTGCTATCTCTGATTTAAGAAATGCGCTCACAAAACTCTCCACCAAGAATGCACAAAAAGAAGAGTATTTAACTGACGTCATCGGAATACTCAAAGGCGAAGGAAAGAAAGTTGCTGCCTTCGCAGCCGCTGATTACACAGAAGTGTGGGGTATCAACGATCGAGCCCAACTATCAACATGCAGCTTTGTATTCAATGCTCGTATTTGTGATGCACTGATGAAAAGTGGAGTCACTATTGCTGATCCCATGACTACGTGGGTTGATGTAACCGCAGAAATCGCCGTTGATGTTCGTCTAGAACCAGGAACAACGATCAAAGGTAATTCGAAGATTAGCGCTTCTGCGATTATCGGACCTCGCACAACTCTTGTTAATTGTGAAGTCGGCCCTCGAGCTCACGTTCTTGAATCGCACTGTGAATCAAGCGTTATTGGTGAACAAAGTGTGGTTGGACCTTATTCGCATTTGCGCAACGGTACGGTTCTTGCAGGACATGTAAAAGTTGGATCTTTCGTGGAGATAAAGAATTCCACGATTGGTGAGAGCTCCAAAGTGCCACACCTTTCTTACGTTGGAGATGCCACTATTGGAACCGAATCAAATATTGGCGCCGCAACTGTCGTAGTGAATTATGACGGCGTTGAAAAACACTCCACAGTAATCGGGGATCACGTTCGCATCGGCAGCGATTCTATGTTGGTTGCTCCGGTGACTATCGGGGATGGCGCTTACACAGCAGCTGGTTCTGTGATTACCGACGATGTTCCCCCCGGAGCGCTAGGTATTGGACGCGCGAAGCAATCTAATATTCTCGGCTGGGTTATGAAGAAACGTAAAGGTTCCAAATCCGCACAAGCAGCAGCTAAGAAGGAAGGGTCGAAATGAGCAACGAACTCCGTCTCAGTTCCGAAAAACGCCTCCGGATTTTTACCGGTCGTGGTTATCCTGAACTTGCTGAGGAAGTTGCTGGTGAACTTGGCGTTCCCATTACACCTACTTCTGCGTATGACTTCGCTAATGGTGAAATCTTTATTCGATTCGAAGAGAGCGTCCGCGGTTGTGATGCTTTTGTCATTCAAAGCCACACCGCTCCAGTCAACAAACAGATCATGGAACAACTCATAATGGTTGATGCTCTCAAGCGTGCATCTGCAAAACGAATCACCGTGATTGCTCCGTTTTATGGATACGCCCGCCAAGATAAGAAACATCGTGGTCGCGAGCCAATCTCAGCTCGACTAATGGCAGATCTCTTCAAAACTGCCGGAGCCGATCGATTGATGACAGTTGATCTACACACCTCACAAATTCAAGGATTTTTCGATGGTCCGGTCGATCATCTATTCGCGCTTCCACTTCTCGCCAATTACGTTGGATCAAAGGTCGACAGGTCCCGACTCACAATCGTGTCACCAGATTCTGGTCGAGTCCGAGTCGCAGAACGATGGAGCGATTTGCTGGGGGGAACTCAGATTGCATTTATCCATAAGACCCGAGATCCACGCATTCCAAATGAAGCTGTAACTGGGCGCGTTGTCGGTGAAGTTGATGGCCAGACCTGTGTTGTCATAGATGACATGATCGATACTGCCGGCACAATTACTAAAGCTGTAGACGCTCTATATGAAGCGGGAGCAAAAGAAGTAATTGTTGCCGCAACGCATCCCGTCTTCTCCGGTCCTGCAGCAGATCGACTACGAAATTCCAAAGTGAGCGAAGTTGTCGTTGCAAATACTCTTCCAATTCCGGAAGAAAGTAGATTCCCAAATCTGACCGTGCTTTCCATCGCTCCTTTGTTGGCGAGAGCAATCCGCGAAGTATTTGAAGATGGATCGGTCACAAGCCTCTTTGATGGCCACTCTTAAGAAACTTAGCGCACTTCTAATAGCGCTGCTCGTTCTTCCAGTTACTCCCGCTCACAGTGATGAGCCATATCGAGTCACCGTTATGTCGCGCAACCTTTATCTTGGAGCCGATGTTGGCGTAGCTCTTGAACTAATTCCTAATTTTCCAAAAGCAGCTCAATTCATGTGGGATCAAGTAAAACAAACTAATTTCTCAGCTCGAGCGCCGAAATTAGCGCGAGAAGCGGCCCAAGATCGTCCAGAAATCATTGGAGTACAAGAAGCCACAATTTGGTATTGCAAGAAAGATTTATTTTCGGAGAAAGTAGAAGTATTCAATTTCTTAGATGAGTTTATTGCAGCAACTAAAACGACTGGGGTCGGATACTCTCTTGCTTCTGCCAATGGAGTTGAGGCCTTTAATCCAGGTTATTCAATTGCTGCAATCCCATATCTCACAAAAGTTCGAGATCCAGAAACGTTCAACTCGATTTTTAAGCAAGATACCGCAGCATGCGGATTCACGATTGGCGATGCGCTATTGGTCCGTGATGATGTAAAGAGTTCAATCATTCAAGTCGGTAACTCTGAATACGATGCTACATACTCGATTGTTCCCACAATTATGACTATCTATCGAGGTTACACATGGGCCGACTTTAAAGTTCAAGATTCAGTCGTTCGCTTAATAACAACGCATCTTGAATCTATTTGGGATGAAAATAAGATTCCTAATTCTGCACTTCAAGCACAACAGCTGGTCGCTGACCTCAAAGATGCGAAGATGCCAATTATTATCATGGGAGATTTCAATGCTGATTACCGTGATCCTCGTCCAACTGATGATCCCAATCCAGGTCTACAACCCGTCGTAAGCGATACCTGCCCAACTCCGGGAGGAGCGAAGTGCAATGCCTATCGCACAATGCTCGAGGCTGGTTTCGAAAACGCTTCACCAGATGGAAAGAATCCTCGCTATTTCACTTGGGGCGCCACAGCTCTTCTCAATGGACCAGATAAATCTCGAATCAAAAGTGCACAAGAATTTGGCAATCAATACGGATTTACTGATCGTTTGGATTACATCTTCACCAAGAATGCTTACGCAACCGTAAGTTCGAAAATTATTGGCAATGTATGGCCTGATGGTTCGAGCGTTTGGGATTGTGGAAAGAACAAGTGTTTCGCATCGGATCACGCAGGCGTCATCGCAACAATCGAACTGCCTCGAGGTAGTTCAAAGGTTGATCCAGATTTGCCGACACATGAACGGTTCCCTCTTAGTTTCTGGCATTACGTCGCGATAATTCTTGTGGCCCTCTTTTCCTGGAGACTTACTCGCAGATTTCGGCGATAACCAGCGCGATTTTGCGCTATTGGTTGAGCTTGGGTAGCCTTCCACCCACTTAAGGCGAGGGGTAAACCCCGTTATCGACGAAAGGCTTAACAATGGCTGAAGTAGCAATCAAAGGCGCGCTCCGTAATGAATTCGGAAAAGGCGCATCACGCAGAATCCGTCGCGATGGAAATGTTCCAGCAGTTATCTATGGACATGGTGAGAAGCCAACACATATTTCTCTTCCCGCTCGCGAAGTCGGAGTAGCAATCAAGACCTCAAACGTTCTACTTAATATTGATTTAGGTGAGAAACAAGAACTCACACTTCCAAAGTCGATTGTTCGTAATCCTCTCAAAGGAACTCTTGAACATATCGATCTCATCATCGTGCGACGCGGAGAGCGCGTTGTTGTTCATGTACCTGTACATGCGCACGGTAAGCATGACCCAGAAGGAATTCTCGAACACGTACACAACACAATCGAAGTTGAAGCTGATGTAACGTCAATTCCAGCCTCACTTGATCTTGATATCGAAGGTTTGGCCGCTGGAGATTCCAAGACCGCAGGCGATGTTGTTCTCCCTGCTGGAGTCACTCTCAAGAGCGATCCGAAAATGGTTGTTATTCACCTTTCGGTACGCGCTGCAGTTGAAGAAGTTATTCCAGTTGCTGCTCCTGCTGAAGGTGAAGCTGCTGCCGCTGCTCCTGCTGAAGGCGCTGCTCCTGCTGAAGAGGCTAAGTAGTCTTTAACGACTAACCTTTCTCCATGTTTGGTCGCTCAAACAAGGAAAAAGTTGCACCACAATCCAATCGATGGCTCGTGGTCGGTTTGGGCAATCCTGGCGAAGAATATGAAAAGACGCGTCACAATATCGGCGCGATGTTGGCGCACCAGATGGCAAGCGGAGCTAACGTTAAATTTTCTTCTCACAAAGCAAGAGCCAATGTTGCTGAATATCGATTAGGAGTTGGAGTCGATACGCCTTCAATCGTTGTAGCAACGTTGCGTTGTTATATGAATGAATCTGGTGGCCCAACAAAGGCATTAGCCGATTTCTACAAAGTTCATGGCGATCACATCATCATTGCTCATGACGAACTTGATATTCCATTCCACGCCACTCGAGTGAAATTTGGTGGTGGCGATAACGGACACAATGGATTGAAGAGCATTACGTCAGCTCTTGGCAGTGGCGATTACTATCGAATCAGATTAGGAATTGGTCGCCCGCCCGGCCAACAAGATCCCGGGGACTTTGTCCTGAAACCTTTTGCCAGTAGCGAAAGAAAAGAATTATCTGAGTTTTTGATTACGGCAACCCATGCAGTCGAGTCACTCATTCACGATGGTCTAGAGAAAACTCAACAGAACTTCAATAAGTAATCAACCGGTATTTCTTAGGCCAGCCGCAACGCCATTAATCGTAAGTAGTAGCGCGCGAGTGATGAGCGGATCTGAATTATCTGAACGAACTTTCTTTAGCAAAGAGATCTGCAGTAGATGTAATGGAGCTAAGTAAGCATCTCTAATCTGAAGTGTTCGCGCGAGAATTTCCTGGTCCCCAAGAATTTCCTTCTTATTGGTTAGTAGAAGAATCTCTTTTATTGTCAGGTCAAACTCTTCCTTAATGGTGACGAAGAAATGCTGAAGCGAAGGATCTACGAGGGCTGAGACATATTTGCTGGCCATATCTAAATCAGTCTTGGCCACAGTCATTTCAACGTTGCTGATGAAAGTGCGGAAGAAATGCCAATCTTTCAGCATCTTCTTCATAGTTGCTTCATGGCCTGCTTCACGAGCAGCTTTCAATCCGCTTCCAACTCCAAACCATCCCGGCACAATCTGTCGAGATTGAGTCCAGCCAAAAACCCAAGGAATTGCGCGCAATGATGAGAGGTTTGCACTGGCATCTGGTCGACGTGAAGGGCGCGATCCAAGAAAAAGATTTCCTAATTGTTCGACCGGAGTTGATTGATAAAAATATGCGGGAAGATCAGGATGCTCAATCAAAGAGCGATATCGAGCGAAAGATGCATCACTGATGGCTGTCATCGACGCATTCCATGATGAGAGATCCTCAGGGCTCTGACGTGCGGCACGGTTGAGAACCGTTGCTTCGAGCGCAGCAGCCAGAGTCAATTCCACATTTTCGCGAGCCAAGGACGGTAGAGCGTACTTGTCTGAAATTACTTCACCCTGCTCTGTCATTTTTATCTGACCATCGAGAGTTCCCCACGGCAGCGCGATGATTGCGTCATACGTTGGACCACCTCCACGTCCGACTGAACCTCCACGTCCGTGAAAAAGCCGAAGCTTGATTCCATACTTGCGCGCGACATCTCGCAGCTTTCGTTGCGCTTGATGAATTTCCCATTGGCTTGTGGCGATACCAGCATCCTTATTTGAGTCTGAATAGCCCAGCATTACTTCCTGAATATTTCCGCGGAGTGCAACGATTGCGCGATACGTTGGATTAGATAGTAATCGCTCCAAGATTTCACCTGCAGCGCGCAGTTCAGCAACTGTCTCTAAAAGAGGAGCAACATCTACTCGCGCAATACCGGCAGCTATATCAATTAAGCCGCCCTCCTTTGCGAGATAGGCAGCAGCAAGTACATCTTCGGGACCTTTAGTCATAGAAATTATGTAGGTCTCGACAACGCTAGAGTCAAAACTATCTTGCGATTCGCGTATCGAAACAAAGGTACGTAGCGTCTTGGCATTGAGCTCATCGAGCTGTTTGGTATCGCGATGGGGAGAAGTCAATTCAGCGGTAAGAAATGCGCACTTTTCTTCAGAAGTAAGCGCGCCATAATTCTTCTCAGGAAAGAGCGCTTCAATCACTTTCTGGTGCGCTCCAGAGTGTTCACGAACATCCATGGTCGCGTGGGTTAAACCGAAAGCCGCGACTGTACGAATTGTGCGCTCCAAAAGTCCATGTGCGATGAGCTCACCCCGGTTAGCAAGAAGCGAGTTGTACATCAACATGAGATCTGCAAGGAGTTCGGAAGTATCTGCGTAATCTCGTCCCGCTTGATGAGCAGTGCCTTTGGTATGACGATCTCGAGTAAGAATTAAGCGATGACGAATAGCAGTAGCTTTCAGTCGATATGGCTCTTCAACATTGATGCGCTTGAAGCGCGGCTCAATCTCAGGAAGTGCTTCAAGATCTCGTGCGACGGACTCCACCAATGCTTCCGAAGTCCCAGCCAATTTCGTTGAGACAGAGAGCGCCTGTCGTAGTTCATCAAGAGCTTCTAGTGTCACGCGTATTGCGTGACCCATTTGCAGCGCAATTGCTTGTTTTGTTATCTCAGGAGTGATGTTGGGATTTCCATCGCGATCTCCGCCAATCCACGAACCAAATGTCAAGGGTGTCGCAGTTGGTGGAAGTGCAATTCCTAATTTCCCGAGTTCGCGAGCAAAATCATCAAGGACCTCGGGAACGGTGAAACGAAAGAGATCATCTAGATAGTAAAGAGCATTAATCGCCTCATCCAATGGTTCGGGACGGCCGAGTCTTAATTCATCGGTCTGCCATAACAAATCAACCGCTTCTGCAAGTCGACGCTCGCGGACCTCACTTTCTGGTTGATCAAGTAATTCTGAGATGGTCGACAGTTTGCTTAAGACCGAGCGTCGTGCAGCTTCAGTCGGGTGAGCAGTAAAGACGGGACGAACTTCAAAATTCTCTAACCATTTCCGTAGATCACTATCTGAAAAATCTTGGCCAGACTTGCGAGCATCAATGATGTTTTGAACTGCGCGTGAGAGCCATGAGCCACCGCTACGCCGATCAAATGCCAAAACTCGAGATCGATGTACTTGTTCGGCAACATTTGCAAGATTAAAGTAGACATTAAATGCTCGTACTAATTTAACAGAATCAGCTGTAGAGATTGACTTGAGTAAATCTTCTCCGTTGCCCTCTCGTACTGACTTGCGTACGAGTTCGACAAGGTTTAGTAGCGCTTCACCATCTTGTCTGGCTAACGATTGGCCGAGTAAGTCTCCCAAACGCCGAACATCACTGCGAAGAGCAGCGTTATCTTCTGATGGAGTGAGAGCGGACACTGGGTAATAATGTCACGCTAGTATTACGCCGCGTTTTCCTAGCAGCCCCTTATCTCGAAAAGAAGTCCCCCTTCTTTCCTGAAAGGGGCTAATGGGCGTTGTGCCACGAAGAATAAAGAGCGAGAAAGGATGTGATCTCATGACACCACAATTGCGTGGATTCATCTCGCTATCTGAAACAACTCGTGCGATTGTGGATTCTGAATCTGAGTCAATCATCACCTCAACTCCCGCCATACCTTTCCTAATTGCTGATCAATCTGAGAAAGGACCAATACTTGTTGTCACTCATTCAAGTCAGCGCGCATCAAGTTTGGCAACAGAGTTATCAGAGATGTGTGAAGGAATCCTCGAGTTCCCAGCATGGGAAACGCTGCCACATGAAAGATTGAGTCCTAACAATGACACTGTCGCAAAACGCATATCAACCTTGATGAATCTGGAGTCTGCTCGAGTCGTCGTCACAACTGCTCGCGCACTCGTACAACCCATAATTTCGACAATCACTGAAACTCCTGCAATAAAACTTGAGATTGGAGCAGAATTTGACTTCGAAAAACTCACACGAGAGCTAAGTAATCGCGCATACAATCGAGTGGATCTTGTTGAAAGACGTGGCGACTTCGCAATTCGTGGCGGAATCATCGACGTATTTCCACCATTGGATGACCACCCTTTAAGAATTGAATTCTTTGGTGATGAAATTGAAGATATCAAGTATTTTGAAATTGGTGATCAACGAACCTTTGCTCCTGTTATTGGTCCCGTCGCTCTCATCCCATGTCGAGAATTGTTAATCACAGATGAGGTTCGGAATCGAGCAACACAACTTAAGAAGTTATACCCCAATTTAGTTGAAGTATTTTCAAAGATAGAAGATGGAATATATGTCGAAGGAATTGAGTCACTTGCAGCTGTCTTATCGCCAGGAATGAAATCTATCCTTGAATTCTTACCTGAGAATTTCACTATTATCAACATAGAGAGTGAAAGAATTCGGTCTAGAGTTCATGACCTTATTGCAACAAACCAAGAGTTTCTAGAAGCTGCTTGGTCGAATGTGGCAATCAGCTCTTCCAGTGATAAGAAGACTACCGTTCCGCTACAAACCGAATTACAGTCCGGTGCGTTTCTCGAGTTTGAAGAAGTGCGCCTGGATGCAATCAATCGTGGAATGGCATGGAGGAATTTTGATCTCTTTGGATATGACGATGATCTTCAGATCAAACAATTCACAGAGATAGAACCTTTCAAGGGTGATCTTGATAAATTCATAGTTTTTCTCAAGCAACGTATGTCTGGTGGATATTTGGTTGTTGTGTCATTACACGGTCAAGGACTAACTGAACGGTATCGAGAGATATTGAATGATGCTGACATTCCAGCAGTTATTTCCGAAGTCCTCAACTTTAAGCCGGTTCGAAGTTCCGCTTACTTAATAACAACTCAACTACATCACGGTTTTATTGACGAAGAGAATCGAATCATCGTATTCACTGAATCAGATATCACAGGAGCACATGATTCAAGAGTCGCTTCAACACGAATGCCGTCGCGACGAAAGCGAACAATTGATCCATTGGAATTGAAATCCGGAGACTATGTTGTACACGAGCAACATGGCGTTGGTAAATACATCGAATTAGTGAATCGAGTCGTCGCAGGAGCATCTCGGGAATACTTAGTAATCGAATACGCTGCTTCTAAGCGAGGACAACCCGCCGATCGTGTTTATGTGCCTACTGATGCGCTCGAACAGATCACCCGATATATCGGTGGTGAGACTCCAGCACTCCATCGCATTGGTGGTGGCGATTGGATTAAAGCGAAAAGTAGAGCGAAGAAAGCCGTGAAAGAGATTGCCGGGGAACTCATCCGTCTCTACGCAGCTCGTACAAGTTCACCAGGATATGCATTTTCTCCTGACACTACTTGGCAACGTGAATTAGAAGACTCTTTTGCTTACGTAGAGACCCCAGATCAACTCGTGACGATAAATGAAGTCAAAGCAGATATGGAACGGCCATACCCCATGGACCGAATTGTCTGCGGTGATGTGGGATATGGAAAGACTGAAATTGCAATTCGAGCTGCTTTTAAAGCAGTGCAAGATGGAAAGCAAGTAGCGGTTCTAGTGCCAACTACTTTGCTGGCCCAACAACATTACGCAACTTTCACTAATCGCTACTCCGGATTTCCGCTAAAGGTTGCTGGCTTATCTCGCTTCAATTCGAATAAGGAAATCAACGAAGCGCTCTTAGGTTTAGAAACTGGGAATACCGATGTAGTTATTGGAACGCATAGATTGCTATCGGATGATGTAAAGTTTCGCGATCTAGGTCTCATCATCGTTGATGAAGAACAACGTTTTGGAGTTGAACATAAGGAAAAACTAAAGAAATTACGGGCCAGCGTTGATGTGCTGGCAATGTCTGCAACCCCAATTCCGCGAACGCTAGAAATGGCAATTACGGGGATACGTGAGATGTCGACGATTGCGACCGCTCCTGAAGAACGCCATCCAGTGCTTACATATGTTGGCGCATATGACGATAAGCAGGTTGCCGCTGCGATTCATCGTGAATTACTCCGTGATGGACAAGTTTTCTATATCCATAATCGAGTTGAGTCTATTGATGATACGGCGGCCCGAATTCGTAGACTGGTTCCAGAAGCACGCGTCGCAATCGCACACGGCCAAATGAATGAAACTACCTTAGAAAACGTTGTGGTTGCTTTTTGGAATAGAGAATTTGATGTACTTGTATGCACAACAATTGTGGAAAATGGAATTGATGTTGCAAATGCCAACACGCTTATAGTTGAGCGGGCTGATGTCTTTGGTTTATCCCAATTACATCAACTTCGGGGTCGCGTCGGTCGCGGTCGAGAACGCGCTTATGCATATTTTCTCTATCCCGCAGATAAACCTTTGACCGAGTTAGCCTTAGATCGGCTCACCACAATTGCCAAGAACACCGAACTCGGATCTGGCATGCAAGTAGCCTTGAAAGATTTGGAAATCAGAGGCGCCGGCAATCTTCTAGGTGGCGAGCAATCCGGGCATATCGCAGATGTTGGCTTTGATTTATACATGCGAATGGTGGGAGATGCTGTTAACGAATACAAACGAGGCATCATCGATGGAGTTGAAGAAATTATTGACTGCAAGGTCGAACTTCCGATTACCGCCCATCTCTCGGTCGAATATGTTCCATCCGATCGATTACGTTTGGACCTCTATCGACGCTTAGCGGACGCGCGAGAGCCTAACGATATAGATGCGATTCGCGATGAATTAATTGACCGATTTGGAGCTCTGCCCGTCGAAGCAGAACGATTAATTCGAGTGGCTCATTTACGAAATTACCTAAAGACTCGAGGCATCACAGACTTTGCTGTACAAGGAAAGTTTGTGAAGGTTGCACCACTTGTGCCAACCGAATCGCTGGAGATGAAGATTCAAAGACTTTATCCAGGCTCTATTGTGAAGTCTGTTACCAAAGTCGTAATGATTGCTCGTCCCCAAACAGCGGCATGGGACGTGGGAGACAGCAGAGATGAAATAGGGGATACTTCACTTCTTGATTGGGCACACGATCTTGCACAGACCTTGCTCGAACGCCCCTTACGAAAGTGAGTTGAAGTGAAGAAAGTTATTGGAGCTATTCTCGCAGTCGCTGCATTGTTTCTCTCTGGCTGCTCTCAAGTTGATTCCGCAGCAACCGTTGGCGAAACTAAAATTGAACTTTCCGAACTTCAGTCCCAGATCGACACGATTCTGACGGAACGTAAAGCCGTCGATACTTCCCAGATGCAGCTTGAAACTGGAGAGGCACTTTCTCGCTCACAACTCGCATACATGATTTCAAATCTCATCATCGATGAAGTCGCTAAGAATGAAAAAATCGAAATTTCGAACTCAGATTTAGAAGCCTACAAAGTAGAGATCTACGCCAATATCGGCGGCGAAGCAAACTTGCCTAACATTTTGGTGAATGCATCAATCCCATCAAGTGGTTTGGAGAAAGTTCTACGCCGAGATCTCGTCTTAAGGAAATTGAGCGAACGTGAAACGGCGGCTGGCGGCGACAGCGCTTCAGTCAATGAAAAGATTCAAAGCCTTGTGACTGAGATGGCTAATAAGTTAGAAGTAACAGTCAATCCGCGTTATGGAACGTGGGATCCCACAACTCTCACAGTCGTTGCCGCAGAACCCGCAGGTGATGCAGTAACTGATAAGTAAAGACTTTCAGACTGCCAAGATAGATGGCTTACGAAAATCTGATTCGCCTCGCAGAAGTAATGAACACTCTGCGTTCTCCAGGTGGATGCCCGTGGGATGCAGAACAGACTCACGAATCGCTACTCAAGTATCTACTTGAAGAGTCATATGAATTTGTCGAATCTATTGAAACTGGAAATCGCGCAGATATGCGCGAAGAGTTAGGTGACATACTTTTACAGGTATATTTTCATTCGCGGATTGCAGAAGAACATGAAAGCGAACCGTTTAACGTCGATGACGTTGCAAAAGCAGTAGCCGATAAATTGATTTCACGTCACCCACACGTCTTCTCCGATGTAAAGGTTGACTCAAGTAGCGACGTTCTTGAAAATTGGGAACGAATCAAGAGAGACGAAAAAGGTCGCACCAGCGCACATGATGGCGTTCCGATTGGTCAGCCAGCACTTTCACTTGCATCGAAGTTGGTGTACCGGGCCCAGAAGAATAATTTGAGTACGCCAGAGCACCCGAGCCGTGACATTGCTCCACGTGAAGAAGCTCTCGGTCGAGAATTACTCTCATTGATTTCTTGGGCAGTTGAGCATGGACTCGATCCTGAAGTCGCGCTACGTAAGGCTGCGCTTGAGTTTCGTGATGACATTACTCGAGAAGAATCACGCTAGACTCCGCGCCCGTGACTCAAACATCTATTAAGACTCTGGTTTCTCGTGAAATTCTTGACTCTCGTGGCAATCCCACGGTTGAAGTCGATGTAACGCTTTCAGATGGTTCTTTCGCTCGCGCGGCTGTCCCAAGTGGGGCTTCGACTGGCGCATTTGAAGCCGCAGAACTTCGTGATGGTGGCGCTCGATATTTAGGTAAAGGCGTAACGCTGGCCGCCAACAATGTCACAACGAAGATTGCTCCTGTTGTTGTTGGCCATGATGCGCTCGATCAACGTGGACTCGATGAGAAGATGATTGCTCTTGACGCAACTGTTAATAAATCTTCACTAGGTGCCAATGCGATTCTCGGTGTCTCTTTGGCGGTCGCTAAGGCAGCTGCAGTCTCGAAGAAATTACCTTTTTACTCTTTTATCGGTGGAACCTCCGCAAATCTCCTCCCAGTTCCCATGATGAACATCCTCAACGGCGGCGCTCACGCAGACACCAATGTTGATATTCAAGAATTTATGATTGCCCCAATCGGTGCTTCCACATTCAAAGAAGCTCTGAGGCATGGCGCTGAGATTTATCACAATCTCAAAGCCGTACTAAAGAAACGTGGGCTAGCCACAAGTATTGGTGATGAGGGCGGATTTGCTCCTAATCTCGAGAGCAATCGCGCAGCGCTAGATTTGATAATCGAAGCGGTCGACAAGGCTGGATTTAAGATCGGTACCGACATTGCTCTGGCTATGGATGTTGCCGCAACAGAATTCTATAAAGATGGCAAATATGAATTTGAAGGCGCTCTCCTTAGCTCTGCAGAAATGATTGCGTATTACAAAGGCCTGGTTGATTCTTATCCTTTAGTTTCAATTGAAGATCCACTCTCGGAAGATGATTGGGATGGTTGGAAATCAATCACAACTGAGCTAGGCTCTAAAGTTCAACTTGTGGGAGATGACCTTTTCGTCACCAATCCAACTCGATTAGCACGTGGAATCGAATCTCAGACCGCGAATGCCCTATTAGTAAAAGTGAATCAAATCGGAACTTTGACTGAAACTCTTGATGCCGTTGCAATGGCTCACAAAGCGGGTTACCGATCCATGATGAGCCATCGCTCTGGAGAAACTGAAGACACCACAATCGCAGATCTCGCTGTCGCTGCGCGTTGTGGACAGATCAAAACGGGCGCACCTGCTAGGAGCGAGCGCGTTGCTAAGTACAATCAGTTGCTACGAATCGAGGAAGAACTTGGTTCACAAGCAACGTACGCTGGACGCGAAGCATTTCCTCGCTTTAGCGCACGCTAAATCTGTAAGGAGCCTTCATGAAACGGAAGCGAATCTCGCTCCGTAAATCATTAGAAGGATTTGCGGAAAAGCGCGGTATCTCAACACGATTGCTAATTCTCTTCATCGTACTTTTCGCAGTAGCAGTCACACTTGCACCGCCAACTCAGCACTATTTTGCTCAACGGGCACAAATTAGCGCTCTCCAAGCCGATGTGGAATCCAATAAGAAAAAGCTCATTGAAGCTCGCGCCGAATTACTTCGTTGGCAAGATCCCGATTACGTGAAGGCACAGGCTCGTGAACGTCTCCACTTTGTCTTACCCGGTGAGCGTCAATACATCATTCTTGGCGTCACGTCAGAAGTTGATAAATCCACGCAAACTGCAGCGCCCATCAACCAAGAATTTCCACTTGGCGTTCCTTGGTACTCGCGGGTTATTTCCTCGATCACTTCTGTTGGCGTTGGAACCTCAAATCCATGAGCGACGTACCTACACCAGAAGATTTAGCTGCAATAGAAATTCAACTTGGCAGAACTCCACGCGATGTTCGCGCCATCTCATTTCGTTGTCCATGCGGAAACCCTGCGGTCGTCGAGACGCCGCCACGATTGAGCGATGGAACTCCCTTCCCAACTTTCTATTACGCAACTTGTCCAAATCTAACCTCTGAAATTTCCACTTTAGAGAATTCAGAATTGATGTCTGAGATGAATCAACGACTTTCATCAGACCCAGAGCTGGCAGCTGCTTATCGCGTCGCACATGAGAGATATCTTCTAGATCGAAGCGCTGCAGGCATTGATGTTCCAGAAATTTCGGAGATTTCAGCTGGGGGAATGCCAGACCGAGTGAAATGCCTTCATTCGTTAATCGCACACTCCTTATCTGTTGGACCTGGCGTTAATCCACTCGGTGATGAAGCGCGCGCCATGGTGCCGCAGTGGTGGATGAATGGAAATTGTTTGGAGCGACGAGAACTGTGACTCGAGTCGCCGCGATTGACTGTGGGACAAATTCCATTCGATTACTCATTGCCGACGTGGGCAGAGAAGGTTTCCGAGAAATCACTCGCGAGATGGAGATTGTTAGATTGGGACAGGGCGTGGATCAGAATAAGTCCTTTCATCCTGAAGCAATTGAGCGCACTCTCAAAGCCACCGCAAAATTTAGTCAAGAGATTGCCCGACGTGGAGTAGAGAAGATCCGTTTTTGCGCAACAAGTGCGACCCGTGATGCAGCTAATAGAGATCTATTTATTGATGGAGTAAAAGGAATTCTTGGCATAGAGCCGGAAGTAATAAGCGGAAAGGAAGAAGCGCGACTTTCATTTATAGGCGCGACTCAAGAACTCAAGGGTGTAGGCGCTCCCTACCTTGTTATCGATATTGGTGGGGGATCGACAGAATTTGTATTTGGATCAAGCATGGTCGAATATGCCAAGAGCCAGAACATTGGATGTGTTCGAATGAGTGAAAGACATTTCACCTCTATCCCGCCCCAAAAATCAGAGATTGAAAGCGCAACAGCAGATATAGATGCTGCGATTGTGGATGCGTCCACAGTCGTCCCAATCACCAAAGCCACAACCGTTATCGCAGTCGCAGGGACAGCCACAACAGTTGCGGCAGCTGCGCTCGAACTTGAAAGCTACGACCGTTATTCGATACACCTATCAAGAATTTCGGCTGATAAGAGCGCCCACATCGCACGTCAATTCTTAAGTATGCAGCGCGAGGAAATTGCCGCTCTTCCATTCATGCACCCGGGTCGAGTTGATGTGATTGGCGCAGGCTCACTTGTACTGTCAAGAATTCTTCACTTTGCGAAGGTAGATGAATTTGTGGCATCTGAATCAGATATTCTCGACGGGATGGCTTGGTCTCTTGTCGACTAAACCAAATCTTGTGGCACCGAAAGCTCGAAACCTCAAAGTTCTAGATCAAGAGATCATCAAATGTGATGCCTGTCCACGACTTGTGAAATGGCGAGAAGAAATATCCGTCACCAAGCGCCGCGCATATCTTGATCATGATTATTGGGGAAAGCCCATCACAGGCTTTGGTCCTACAGATGCTTCACTTCTCATCATTGGACTTGCGCCCGGCGCCCATGGAGCAAATCGAACCGGAAGAATCTTTACTGGGGATAGTTCAGGAGATTGGCTATATCGATCTTTGTTTCGCAATGGGTTAGCAAAAATTGAAACCAGCACATCTCGCGATGACGGACAAAAATTGATTGACACCAGAATCGCATGCGCAGTTCGTTGCGCCCCGCCAGGAAATAAGCCAACTCCTAAGGAAGCTGTGACTTGTCAGCCGTGGCTACAAAGAGAATTCGAATTACTCTTTCCAACAGTGCGAACGTTTTTGACGCTTGGTTCGATTGCATGGAAAGCAACACTCGATACCTTGCGAGATTTAGATGAAGAATTGCCGAGAAAGCGCCCAAAATTCGGCCACGGCGCCAGTTTCAAGTTTCGTGGAAGCGACGGGAATATTAGATTGGTGATAGGGAGTTACCATCCCAGCCAACAGAATACTTTTACGGGAAAGCTCACGCGTTCCCAATTGGATTCAGTGGTGAAAAAGGCGGGTAGATTTGCCCACGCAGGAAAGCCCCTGTAGCCCAATGGCAGAGGCAGACGACTTAAAATCGTCCAAGTGTGGGTTCGACCCCCACCGGGGGCACTCGTATCGCAGAGCTAGACCTCATCGCTAAGTGGCGACGAGGAACCGCAAAAGGAGAGCAATGAAAAGTTCTAATCCCGTACTCGGGAAGGCATATGGAAATCGCCGTGGCTACGCCTCGATGAATTCTGTTCCGCAGAACACTGCAGTCGATAATTTAGAAGAGACCTTTAGCGCGCCAGCAGCATCGTCGCTTCGTACTGGTCGTATGACGATGGATGATGTCGTTGCTCGCACCGCAATGCTCTTCGGAACAACAATCTTGGTTGGCGCAGCAGCGTGGTACTTCAACTTCGGTGGCGCAGCCCTTATGGTCGGATTCATCGGCGGACTTGTAACCGCAATGATCGGAATTTTTAGCAAGACTATTCGTCCTGCTGTCTACCTCACTTATGCGCTCTGCCAGGGACTCGTTCTTGGCATCATTAGCAATACTTACGAAATTTTCTATCCCGGGATCGTCCAGCAAGCAGTTGTTGCAACGAGCGCAGCATTTGTTGGCATGCTTTTCCTTTACAAGAGCGGTCGTCTCCGTGCAACACCTAAGTTCACTCGCATGCTCCTAGGTGCAGCCATTGGATATTTTGTACTCGCTCTCGGAAGTTTGATTGGTTCATTCTTCGGTCTTGGAAATGGCATGGGTCTCTATGGATTAAGCGGATTTGGCCCCATGCTTGCTATCGCTGGCGTCGCAATCGCATCATTCTTCTTAATTCTTGATTTTGATCAGATCGAAGAAGGCGTTCGCGCTGGAGTACCTCAAGAGGAATCCTGGCGCGCTGGTTTTGGACTTCTGATGACTATGGTCTGGCTCTATCTCGAAGTACTACGTCTGATCGCAATTCTGCGAGGAAATAACGACTAGTACTTACGCCTCATTGAGTTGAGGTTTTTGGGAATCCCCGAGACGAGCAGAATTAGTCTCGGGGATTCTTAATGCCGCAAGAATTGCGAAGCTAAAAACCGCAGCGCTAACTGCGATTGCAGCTCGGTAAGAGAAGTGATCAGAGACGAAACCAAGCAGGACCGGGCCAACCATCATTCCGGCATCTCCAGACATCTGCCAAAACGCATAAACCTTTCCGCTTTTGCCTTTAATTACATCACCAACGATTGCGCCTGCTGAGGCAGCAAAACCCGCTCCCAGACCCATCACAATCATCGCGACGAAGTACAGATATATGTTTGTGGAGACTATCAACAACGCGAGCGCGAGCATGACAATTGAAAACCCAGTAAGGATTACAGGTTTTCGGCCATTTTTATCAGAATATTTTCCGGCACGGACCATCACAGAACCTTGTGCGATAAGTGCGATAGTAAAACTCAATCCCACAATGGAAGCACTAGCACCGAGATCTTCTACTACAAAGAGAGGCAAGATTGAAGAGCGCATTCCAAAAAGAACCCAACTTCCAAGAAATGCTAAAAACAGCGAATAAACGTAAGGCTTGATTTGTAGCGCTTCTCGAATCGAGAGTGCTCGATACTCTGAACTTTTTTCAACTTTCGCACCAAGTCGACTCTCATGCAAAAAGATTAGTGAGACCGTGCCGGCGGCGATTAACAATCCGGAGTAGAGGAAAAACGGTGCGCGTGGAGAGATTGCGATGAGCGCGCCACCAAATGCTGGTCCAGCAACTCCTCCTGCGATGAAACCACCGTTATAGAGAGATTGCGCCCGACCACGTTGACTATCCGAGACGACACGAAGAATCAACGCACCTGCTGAGACAGAGAACATCGATGATCCAAGTCCGCCTGCAGTTCGGAAGAACAGCAATTGCTCGTAACTTGTAGCCAGACCCGCAAGCAAAGTGAAAACTGAAACCATGAAAAGGCCAAAACCCAACACAACTCGCTCGCCAAATTTATCTACGAGTTTTCCGGAAAAGAGCCCAGAGACAAATCGCATAATTGCAAATGAAGAGATGATCAGACCAATGAGAGTGTTGGAGACGCCGAAAGTCTTGGCAAAGATCGGTATGGCCGGAATTATCAGACCAAATCCGACGGCGACAAGGAATGAAATTGAAGTCAGTACCGAGACTTCTTTAGGTAACCCTTTAAAGGGAGAGTTCATTAAACTTTATCCAAGTGATTCGCCGGCTGCATCGTGACGTGCAGAAGCGTGATCAGCGCTATCTTGCAAAGTCTTTTCTTCTAGCGCAATCGCAAAGAAGAATGCAACCGCAACCACGGGGAATGCAACTAAGAAAACCGTATGGAAAGATGTTGAAAAAGCTTCAAGAACCACGCTCTGGACTTGAGCGGGTAATTTAGAAATTACTTCAGTATTAGATTTTAAGCTTTCAAGTAATGATGGATCAACAGACTTCATTACATCAGGGTTCGATGCTGCAAGTGCGCCAAAGTTACTCTTGAGATTCTCCCCAAGTCGGTTGCTCAAGATTGTGCCAAAAATGGCAGTACCAAATGCTCCGCCCAAGCTTCGGAAGAATGTATTTGATGAAGTTGCGATGCCAAGATCTTTGAAATCCACGGCATTTTGTAGCGCAATAACAATTGTCTGCATAGTTAGTCCAAGACCCGCTCCGACAACTACGGCGTAAATAGCAATCTGCCAATAAGGCGTAGCAACTTTTGCGGTGCTCATCAAGAAGATTCCGAAGCTCATCACGATTGAGCCAACTACGGGATAAATCTTGTATTTTCCATTCTTTGTGATGAGACGTCCGCTTGCGATGGTGAAGGTAAGAATTCCGAGCATCAAAGGGATGAGCTTAAGCCCAGCTTCTGTCGCAGAATTGCCTTGAATGATTTGGAGGTAAAGCGGCAACATAATGATGGCGCCGAACATTCCAGCGCCAATCACGAAGGCAATGATCGAAGTGAGAGTGAAAGTTCGGTTCTTAAATAACGCGAGAGGCAGAATCGGCTCGACCGCACGACCTTCCCACATTATGAAAAGTAACGCCACGATTGTTCCGCCAATGATCGCAGCCAAGGTTCGTGATTCAGTCCATCCATTTTCTGGGCCGAGAACCGAGAGACCAATGAGGAGCGCCGTTACTGCAATAACAAGGAGGAAGGCGCCAAAATAATCGATTTTGTGTTCTCTCTTGACTTTAGGAATGTGAAGAACAATTGATGTCACAACAAGTGCCAAGATTCCAAATGGAAGATTGATGTAGAAAATCCAACGCCAGCCGGTTATGCCAAGAATTGTTCCGTTATCAGAGAAGAAACCACCAAGGAGAGGTCCCGCTACTGATGACAATCCCCATACCGCGCCGAAAAGACCTTGATACTTGCCGCGTTCGCGTGGCGCAACGAGATCGCCAATGATGACGAAAGTGAGCCCCATCAATCCGCCGGCGCCAAGTCCCTGGATTGCGCGAGTGATAATGAGTTGTTCCATGCTGGTAGAAAGCCCTGCGAGTAATGATCCAATCAGAAACACGATGATGGAAAATTGATAGACCGGTCTACGACCATAAAGATCAGAAATTTTCCCGTACAACGGAGTTGAAGCTGTAGATGTAAGTAGATAAGCAGTCACGACCCAGGTGTAGTGATTCAATCCATTGAAATCTTCAACGATGCTCTTCAACGCAGTTGAGACAATGGTTTGATCGAGTGCTGCAAGGAGCAAACCTGTCATGAGACCGCTCATGATGATGAGGATTTCGCGATGTGTGAGCGGCTTCGAATGATCTACTTTTGCGCGGCGTGACATGGTTTCCTAACGGTAATTTGGATTAGAGGCTCAAGGTTACTACCATGTCACGAGTGAAAAGCGTTATTGCGGAAAATCTCGTAAAAACTTATGACAAAGGTAAAGTCACTGCGCTCAACGGATTGAGCCTTGATGTTGAAGAAGGAACTGTGCTGGGCGTGCTTGGCCCCAACGGCGCAGGAAAAACCACAACTGTTCGTATTCTTGCGACTCTTCTCACACCTGATTCTGGACGCGCCAGTGTCGCTGGAATTGATGTCATTAAAGATCCTGACAAAGTCCGCGAAGTTATTGGACTTTCTGGTCAATATGCCGCAGTCGATGAAACGCTTACGGGCTGGGACAACTTATCTATGTTTGGACGTTTGTATCATCTCTCACCATCGCTTGCGAAGAAACGAGCCGAAGAGTTACTTGAACAATTCTCATTAACTGATGCAGCTCGTCGACCCATTCGAACTTATTCCGGCGGTATGCGTCGTCGCCTTGATTTAGCTGCTTCATTAATTGTGAAACCCAAAATTCTCTTTCTTGATGAACCCACAACCGGGCTCGATCCTCGTGGTCGCCAAGAGATGTGGGGCGTTATTGAAGGTCTAGTTAAAGATGGTACGACGCTGCTTTTAACCACACAGTATCTAGAAGAAGCTGATCAGCTTGCTGATGATATTGCGGTCATTGACAACGGGACTGTGATTGCTCGAGGCACCTCAGATGAACTCAAGAGTCAAGTTGGCGGGGAGCGACTAGAAATAGTCGCTGAAACGGAAGATCTCAACCGCGTGACGGAGATCGTAGAAAAAATAAGTGGCGGAAAAGTTCTCGTGGAAGATGGCGCTCGTCGGGTTTCAGCGCCAGTCAGCACAGGATCGAAAGCGCTCATCGACGCTGCGCGATCACTTGATGATGCTGGCATTCATCCTCTAGATATCGGTTTAAAGCGCCCATCTCTCGACGACGTTTTTATTTCACTCACGGGGCATGCAGCCGAAGATAAGAAAGAGGAAGTCGTCGATCCTCGCGCACGGAAGAGGAAGAAGAAATGAAATACGCCGTCTCGGATTCTCTTGTCATAACCAAGCGCCAATTACTTCAACTCATTCGAGTTCCAGAAGTCCTTATTTTCTCAACCATCCAACCGGTGATGTTTGTACTTCTCTTTAGATTTGTATTTGGTGGCTCGATTTCAACCGGTATTCCTGGAGTCGATTATGTTCAACTACTAATGCCAGGTATTTTCGTTCAAACTGTTGCATTTACGTTGGCTGGAACTGCTGTCGGCCTTGCTGAAGATATGCAAAAGGGCCTTATTGATCGCTTTAGATCTCTTCCGATTTCACGATCCGCAGTCGTCTTCGGAAGAACGCTCGGAGATGCTGCCCTCAATATTGTTGTGCTGACCGTTATGGGCCTTGCCGGTTTTCTTGTTGGGTGGCGACCATCATCAGGAATCTTCAATGTGGTTCTTGGCTTTGCCTTCCTTTTGCTCTTCGGATTTTCTATGGCCTGGGTTGGAGTCTTAATTGGACTTTCCGTGCGTTCGGCCCGAGTTGCCAACGCCGCAGTATTTATTGCTGTTTTCCCACTGACTTTTCTTTCCAATGCTTTTGCCCCCACAACAGGGATGCCAAAAGTGCTCCAATATTTTGCTGAATGGAATCCAGTCTCGACGATGGTGGCTGGTTGCCGTGAACTCTTCGGACTTCAAAACATTTTTGGTGTTACCGCAAATTCCTGGCCCAGCCAGAACCCACTTCAGATGTCCTTGATATATATGGTCTTGATAATGGCCGTCTTCATTCCTTTGAGCGTTCGCAAGTACATCAACGTCGCCTCCAAATAAAAGCTGCTAGACGAAGACTTCTGCCTTAAGAATCTTGACGGTGATGTTCTTGCCGTTGGGGGCGGTATACGACTTTTCATCCCCAACTTTTCCGCCCATGACTGCGGAGCCAAGGGGTGACTTTTCACTGTAGACATCCAAATCGCCCGAAGCAATTTCGCGTGACCCTAGTAAGAACTGCATTTCATCGCCCATGATTTCAACTGTGATTTTCATGCCGGGCGCAACTATTCCTTCAGCGCTTGATGGCGGAGTTCCAATTTCGGCGTTCTCCAACATATGTTTGAGTTGGCGAATCCGCGCCTCCATCTTGCCTTGTTCTTCACGAGCAGCGTGATAGCCGCCGTTCTCTTTCAAATCACCTTCAGCGCGAGCCGATTCGATCTTTTTCACGATCTCAGAGCGACCCGTAGTTTCTAGGTGCGCCAATTCAGCAGCCAGCCGATCTGCTGCTTCTTGCGTCAACCAGGTCTTACTCATAAGGGCAGTAGGGTACTTATTTCAACCTTAGCTCGCACGACAGCCCACAACAGCTGCATTTACAGGGGCAATTCGAGCGGGAATGGTCGTAGTGCGCGTGATCGGATTTATTGAAGTTGGTGGGATTGCATCATCAATCTCTCCGACAACGTTTTTATCGATATCGCGAGCCACTAGTGTACAAATGAGGGCTCGTGATGAATCTCGACGCTCAATTAAATAAGTGATATCTATCGAGTCAGATTTTTCATTCTGAAAACTTATCAGGGTAATTCGAATCTCTGGATTTGAATGATGCCATGCGCTCCACATCAACCAAGGTAGGAAAATGATCATGAGGATTGCCGCTGGAATTTTCCAGGTATTTCGACGTATCGTGCCATATCTATCCGCCAGTAACGCTTGGTTTTCAGGTGAGAGATTGGAGAATCGTTCACTCATGGGAGAATGATGTCATGGAACAACAGGTTTACGACGCGGGAGTAGCGGGCTCATTAACCATGATTTTCTTAACTCTTGCCACAGTCATATTGCTTCGAAGCTTTTATAAGCGCTGGAAGAGGATGAATCAACGTCGAATTGAAGACGAGAAAAGCAATTAATCATTCATGAAGAAAATTGGCGTGGGACTTATCATTCTTGCGCTCTGTGGGTGTTTCATTCGACTTGGTTTTTGGCAACTAGATCGGGCCGCAGATTTAAAGGAACTACAAAAACCATATATTGAGCAACCCGTGGTTCCGCTTACAGATATAGCCGCGCCCGCAGAAAATCTCAGTGATAGTGCGATAAATCGTATTGTTACTTTCAGTGGGAGATACGTCGCACAAACTGATGCTCCCGGACAGAAAGATAAAAACGGCAGAGTCGGAACCTGGTCAGTCGGCGCTTTTGAAGTGAACGGCAGCGGCACCATTCTCGTTGTGCGAAGTTATAAAGATGCGGAATTGCCCAAAGGTGAAGTAACAATCGTTGGAAGACTCTTAGTTCGCCAATTTGAAGATCGAGTTGCAAAATCTGAAGGATCTTTGAGTCGTATTGACCCATCGCTCTGGGTAGGCATGTCGGACCTACCGATATTCGATGGATATGTAGTCGCCTCGAGCGAAACACTCGATGGCGCAAAAATAGAACTACCACGCGTAGTGATTGATCCCGCCCGGCCCAATGTCCCTGGCTATTACTGGCAGCACATCTCCTATGTTGTTATTTGGTGGCTCATGGCGCTGGTAGTAGTTTTTCTGCCGTTCTACGGACGTAAACGTCGAAATGAAAACAAAGGAGCGCTATGAACGGAGTCATTAAGCGATATCGGGTGATGGCGTATGCCGCGGGCGTTATGTCGCTGCTGCTCTGGTTTGTGGAGCTTCCGGTGGTGTACCTCCTAGATAACCCAGATCTGGCGGAGAAAGTTAAGTGGATTCCTTTTGTTCATGGTTATGTTTATGCCTTCTACGTTCTGGCTTCCATCCATTTCACAGCCCGCGCCCGCTTCACGATTAAGCGCATGATTCTCTTTATTCTTGCCGGAACGCTACCGGTCGCTTCATTTATTGCTGAAAGAAAAGTTATGAGGGAATTTCCGCTCCAATGACCGTTCGCTCCATCATCAAATCTGCTCTCTATCCCATATATGAGCGCAGACTTGTCTCTAAATTGGATCTCTCGCGAACTCCGCGTCACATTGGCGTGATTCTTGATGGAAACAGGCGATGGGCAAAAGAGAACCCTTCAAAATCGGGCGACACATCGTCGTCGCGTGGTCACCGGGCGGGCGCCGGAAAGATCATTGAGTTACTCACGTGGTGTGAGGAAACCTCTATTGATGTGGTCACGCTCTGGTTATTGTCGAGCGATAATTTGAAGCGTTCTCCGGCAGAGCTTGAATCACTCTTTGGAATCATCGGCGAGACCGTTGATGACCTCAGCGCCACTGGTCGTTGGAGTATCAAAGTTGTCGGGTCTCGAGAGCTACTTCCAGAGTCACTCAATAATCGACTGAGCGTTGCCGAAGCGAAGACTCAGGGAATCGGTGGGGTCGCAGTCAATGTTGCGATTGGATATGGCGGCCGACGTGAAATCGTTGATGCGGTGAAGAAATACTTGATGGAGTGTGAGAGCTCGGGCAAAACTATTGCGAACGTTGCTGAGGATCTTGATGCATCAGCAATTGATCGCTACCTCTACACGGCCGGTCAACCTGATCCCGAACTCGTCATTCGAACTTCAGGTGAGCAGCGGCTTGGTGGATTTCTTCTGTGGCAGAGCCATCAATCAGAGTTCTACTTCTGTGAAGCGTATTGGCCAGATTTCCGTCGGGTTGATTTTCTCCGCGCTCTACGTTCCTACGCCGCTCGAGAGCGACGGCTCGGTAAGTAAAGTCTGGATAAATAAAAACCTCAACCTTTACTTGAGCGTGTCACCAAAGTTCGACCTTCTCCAGGATTTATATTTTCTTCTGACGGCGTCGTCCCCCACTTTCCATCGTGGAAGTGCCTGATACAACAGAATACAAAGGAGTTTCTTGGCCCGTAGTAGCTCCGAAGGACGCAAGACCTATGTCTTGGATACCAGCGTCTTGCTTGCAGACCCTACCGCATTCTTCCGCTTTGATGAGCATGAAATCATTATTCCGATCGCTGTTATCGGTGAATTAGAGACGAAACGCGATCATCCCGAACTCGGATATTTTGCTCGAGCCGCGCTTCGTCAACTTGATGACCTTCGTATTTCTCATGGCAGGCTCGATAAAGCGCTGAAAATCAATGCTTCTGGCGGCACTCTCTCTGTAGAACTCAACCACACTGATACTTCATCTTTACCCCATGGTTTCTTGCGCGACGGCACAAACGACTCACGAATTCTTGCAGTTGCGCGCAATCTCGTTAGTGAAGGCAAAGAGGTTGTTCTGGTAACCAAAGATTTACCACTGCGAGTCAAAGCGTCGTCAGTTGGAATCAGCGCCGAGGAGTATCGAGCCGAACTTGCCCCAAGTAGCGGCTGGACAGGAATGACTGAAGCTACGGTTGGTAGCAAAGTGATTGACGCTCTCTATGCTGGCGAGCGAGTAAGTGATCCACTGGCCAAAGATCTTCCGTGTCACACAGGTGTAGTCCTCCACTCCGAAAAGGGAAGCGCGCTGGCCAGAGTGACCTCAGATAAGAATCTAGTTTTGGTCCGTGGCGATAAGAACGCCTTTGGAATTCATGGACGATCGGCTGAGCAGCGGATCGCCCTGGACCTACTTCTCGATAACGAGATCGGAATTGTCTCCCTCGGTGGTCGCGCGGGAACTGGAAAGTCTGCACTTGCGCTCTGTGCTGGGTTGGAAGCGGTTCTGGAACGCCGCCTTCACAAAAAGATTGTGGTCTTCCGTCCGCTCTATCCCGTTGGCGGCCAAGAGTTGGGCTACTTGCCTGGAACTGAAGGCGAAAAAATGTCGCCATGGGCCCAAGCAGTCTTCGATACTTTGGGCGCGCTCGTCTCAAATCAAGTCATCGAAGAGATCATGGATCGTGGTCTCATTGAAGTTCTTCCACTCACCCATATTCGAGGTCGTTCACTCCACGATTCATTTGTCATCGTTGATGAAGCGCAATCGTTGGAGCGGGGAGTTTTGCTCACCGTACTTTCTCGAATCGGCCAAGGCTCACGAGTTGTTCTGACCCATGACGTTGCCCAACGAGATAACCTGCGGGTCGGTCGCCATGACGGGGTTGTGGCAGTCGTTGAATCGTTGAAGGGTCACCCGCTCTTTGCACATGTGACCTTGACCCGTTCGGAGCGTTCTCAGATCGCCGCTCTTGTCACAGAACTCTTGGAAGACCCGGTACAGCTCTTCGCTTAAATGCCCTCACAATGGGGGGTTTTACTACAAAAGGGATAAATCGGACTCTATACGGGCTGACCTGCGCTTTTCTTATCCACATATCCTGTGAGATTTAACTTTTATCCGCCACTCGCAGGCTTTAATTTGCGACTCACCCTGTCCTTTGTCACCCTAAAGCCCAATTCCCCCCAATTGAATCCTTGAAAGAGAAGGTAAGACCATGCTGCGACAACGTCTCGTTGTTGGCGCGATGGCCTTTGCCTTCCTTTTCCTCACCTCCGTTGAGGTCACCTACGCCCAACCCGCCTCAAGCGTTGAAGTCGAGTTGTTGGCCGCAACCCCGACGAGTGAGGAACTCAGGGCGGCAGTTTCAACGAGCTCGGAACCAACCTGGCCGACCTTGTTGGAGATGAGCGATCGTTCATCCGTTTTGGCGTGGGACCTGATGATGGTCTCGGTCATGATGGAAAAAGTGGAGATGGCTCGCACACCCAAGGGCGCTCGTTCAATTGCCAAAGAAATCGCTAAGGAGAAATACGGGTGGGGCAGTTATCAGTACTCCTGCCTCGACACCTTATGGACCAAAGAAAGCCATTGGAATTACAAAGCTCGAAATAAGCGGACTGGAGCTCATGGAATTCCTCAGGCGCTACCAGCCACAAAGATGGAAGTCATTGGAACCGATTGGCGCACAAACCCCGTCACGCAGATTACGTGGGGACTTCATTACATCGATGTTCGCTATGACACCCCATGTAAAGCGCTCGCCAAATTCAAGCGCTCGCGTTATTACTAATCTTTAATTTTCGGGTTTCAATCCGACAGTAAGCGGCTTGCTCGTCTCGGCGAAGAAATCATTTCCCTTGTCATCGACGACAATGAAGGCGGGGAAGTTCTCAACGTCAATCTTCCAGACTGCTTCCATCCCTAGCTCTTCGTAATCCAAAACTTCAACTTTCTTGATGCAATCTTGGGCCAAGCGAGCTGCTGGCCCACCAATGGATCCGAGATAAAAACCACCGTGCTTCTTGCAGGCATCTGTGACTTGTTGTGAGCGATTACCTTTTGCCAACATCACCATCGATCCGCCACGTGCTTGGAAGAACTCGACATAAGAATCCATCCGTCCTGCTGTTGTGGGACCGAAAGATCCTGATGCGTATCCGGCAGGAGTTTTCGCGGGGCCTGCGTAATACACAGGGTATTTCTTGAAGTAATCGGGGAGCGGTTTTCCAGAATCGACGAGCTCTTTAAGTTTGGCATGAGCTAGATCCCGGGCAACGACAAGGGTTCCAGAGAGGGAAAGTCGGGTCTTTACCGGGTGTCGTGAGAGTTCGGCGCGAATCTCTTCCATGGGCTTGTTAAGGTCGATATTCACAACATTGTCATTGAGATGTTCGTCGGTAGTTTCTGGCAAGAAATGTGCGGGTTCAGTCTCTAATTTCTCAATGAAGACGCCATCTTTGGTGATTTTGGCTTTGGCTTGGCGATCTGCAGAACAGGAGACTGCGATTGAAATCGGAAGGGAAGCGCCATGCCGTGGGAGTCGAACGACTCGAACATCGTGACAGAAATACTTTCCGCCAAATTGGGCGCCAATTCCTAGCTTCTGAGTCAAGGCAAAAACTTGTGCTTCAAGTTCAGTATCGCGAAATGCGCGACCAGTCTTGGCATTTCCCGAAGTGGGCAGTGAATCGAGATATTTTGTGGAAGCCAACTTTGCAGTTTTTGCAGTGAATTCCGCGGATGTTCCTCCGATGACAATCGCCAAGTGATAGGGAGGACAAGCCGCAGTTCCTAGAGAACGGAGTTTATCTTCCAGCCAAGCCATAAATGACGTGGGATTGAGGATCGCTTTTGTTTCTTGATAGAGAAATGACTTGTTGGCACTTCCCCCGCCCTTTGCAATGAAAAGGAAGTTGTATTCATCGGCATGGTCAAAGTCAGAGTAGATCTCGACTTGGGCCGGCAAGTTATTGCCAGTGTTCTTCTCCTCCCAGGTCGTGACTGGAGCTAGTTGGGAATATCGAAGATTGAGCTTTGTGAAAGCGTCATAGATGCCTCGAGAAATTGTGACTTCATCTCGTTCGGAGGTGAGAACGTGTTGGCCTTTCTTTCCCATGACGATGGCAGTGCCAGTGTCTTGGCACATGGGTAGAACTCCACCAGCAGAGATGTTGGCATTCTTGAGTAAGTCCAATGCAACAAAACGATCGTTAGGTGAGCTCTCGGGATCCTTGAGAATGTTTGCTAGTTGTTGGAGATGATCTGCACGTAGGTAGTGGGAAATATCGTGCATCGCTATTTCAGTGAGGTTTCGAAGCGCCTCAGGAGTTACTTTCAGAAATGTCTTTCCATCGGCATCAAAAGTTGAGACGCCCTCATGTGAAACTAGGCGATATTCAGTGGTATCTGGACCTACCGGAAGGAGATCTTCATACATGAATTCCGGCATGGCTTACTCAGATTCTGCTTCGCTCTTTGCTGCTTCGAGTTTGGCGCGAGCGCCATCAAGCCATTGTTGGCAGATTGCAGCCAACTCTTCGCCACGTTCCCATAATTTCAAGGATTCTTCTAAGCCAACTCCGCCAGCTTCGAGAGTTGCAACGACTTTAGTGAGTTCATCGCGCGCTTCTTCGTAACTGAGTTGGGCCATATTCGTAATCTACTCGCTTTTCTTATCTGGTTTTAGGCCTGAAGCTGTCGCAATCGCCACACCCTTAGCAAGACGTAGGCGGATTTGTTCACCGGAAGCCAGATCTTTAGGGTCAGTAACGATTGCGCCATTCTCTTTTTGAACTACAGAATAACCGCGATCCAATGTGGCTTGAGGTGAGAGCGTTCTGACTCGAGCGGCAATGTGTGCAACTTCGTCATATGCCCGAAGTAGACGGGAATTCATGCTCATCCATGAACGAGCGCTAAATCCGCGAATGATTTCCTCTCGCGATGTGACCATGACTATCGGATCTTTCATTACTGGTCTTTGAATCAAATTAACAATCTTTGTCATTTCAAGTACTACTAAGTCGTTAATCTTTCGATCCGCGCGATCGCGAAGATTCTTGATCGTTGTGACCTCTTCTTGGAAATCAGGAACGACGCGTTTGGCTGCATCTGTGGGAGTGGATGCCCGCAAATCGGCGACGAGATCTAATAGCGGGGTGTCTTGTTCATGACCGATGGCGCTCACAATTGGCTTGTTGCAGGATGCAGCGAGACGCACCAGGCCTTCATCTGAAAATGGAAGTAAATCCTCAAAAGAACCGCCGCCGCGAGTGATGATGATGACATCAACCTCTGGATCTGCATCGAGTTCACGAAGTGCAGCAGAGACTTGGATTACTGCATCCGCGCCTTGGACTGCGACTTCACGAGTTTCGAATCTGACTGCTGGCCAACGTCGGCGGGCATTTTCTTTCACATCTTTTTCTGCTGCGCTGGCGCGGCCACAGATCAAACCAATTTTGTTGGGGAGGAAAGGCAATTTCTTTTTGCGATCTGCGGAAAATAAACCTTCCGCTGCAAGTACTTTCTTGAGCGCTTCAAGTCGTGCGAGTAATTCACCCACTCCTACCTGGCGAATTTCTTTTGCATTAAGTGAAAGGCGACCGGTGGGAGTGTAGAAATTGACTTTAGAGTTGATGACAACTCGGGCATTCTCTGTTAGCGGCGCGATTGCTTTAAAAACGCCACGTGGGCATGTGACTTCGAGATACATATCAACGCTGGGGTCGCGCAACCTCATGTACACCATGCCAGAACCGGCGCGATCATTGAGTTGTGCGATTTCGCCTTCAACCCAAATCTGTCCTAAACGATTGATGTAATCGCTAATTGCCTCTGAAACAACGCGGACTGGTACTGGTTTATCGCTTGAAGTTTCGAGCACGGCGCAATGCTAATAGGATGCCCGCATGGCTAAACGAGTCCTGCTGGCTGCGCCGCGCGGTTATTGCGCCGGCGTGGATCGTGCAGTTGTGACCGTAGAGAAAGCTCTCGATTTATATGGCGCACCCGTTTATGTTCGAAAGCAGATTGTTCACAATGTCCATGTAGTTGCCTCTTTGGAAAAGAAGGGCGCAATTTTTGTTGATGAAACCGACCAAGTTCCTGAAGGCTCCATCGTCATTTTCTCCGCCCACGGCGTCTCTCCGAAAGTACACGAACAAGCAGCAGCAAGAAATTTGAAGACAATTGATGCGACCTGCCCGCTTGTGACAAAAGTCCACCAAGAAGCTCGCCGTTTTGCTGCCGATAATCTGCAAATCCTGCTCATTGGACATGAGGGACATGAAGAAGTCGAAGGAACAGCTGGCGAAGCGCCAGAACATGTAAAGCTCGTCGATGGGCTTGATGGGGCTCGAAACGTTGAGATCGACCCCGCTCGCCCTGTCGCATGGCTCTCCCAAACAACACTGAGCGTTGATGAAACTTTAGAAGCAGTTGGAATCTTGAAAAATCGCTTCCCACAATTACAAGACCCACCTTCTGATGACATCTGTTACGCCACCCAAAATCGCCAAGTCGCAATCAAACAGATCGCTCCCCAAGCAGATCTGGTTCTTGTGGTCGGTTCAAAAAACTCTTCGAATTCAGTTCGCTTAGTGGAAGTCGCACTGGAATATGGCGCTAAAGCTGGCTATCTCATTGATTATGCGAGTGAAGTTAAGGATGAATGGTTTGAAGGGGTCGAAACTATTGGTATTTCAAGCGGCGCTTCCGTTCCAGAATTATTGGTGAAAGACCTTTTGGAAGAGTTAGAACGTCGTGGTTATGGCGATGTAGAAACCGTGACCGCGATGGAAGAGCATCTTCTTTTCGCAATTCCGCCTGAGCTACGGAAAGATCTACGCGCTGCGGGTAAGTAGTTTTTTCTTCGAGAAGTTTGACCGGTCAACCCCATTATTGTTCAATCTATTCCACTTGGAACGCTTCTTTGTCTATTTTTTGAAGCCTAGACTACTGAGATGAGACTTGCGGAAAGCCCACTGTTCAGAAGAATACTGATATTGCTTTTGCTGAGTCTTCTTTTCACTCCGAATTCTTTAAGTTTTGCTGAAGATGATCCTTTTCCTGGAATAGCAGACGGAGCAGAAGTTGGATCACGTCAGCCAATAAATCCGCGAACTGGCGATCCCGCAGATGGGTCCGCACCCATTTCATGCCCTGCAGGTACTGGACGCAGTCAAGTTGCAAATGCGACTACGAAAGAACAGTATTTGGTTTGCGTAAAGAATTGGCGGCCAACAGCTGACATCAATGCAGATATCGATTTTCGAAATCGGCAAGAGAGTGCACGTGCGTCTGCCGAAACAGAATCAAAAGCCTGGAATGCTGCCAACCCTGGAAAACAAAAGTGCGTTCAGTGGGGTCCAGTTATTCATGCTAATGGAATTTCTTCAGCCTCAGGCGGTGTCTGTGCCAATCCAGTTGATCCGGGACCGAATACAACAGTTCCTACTCAATCAGCGCCTTCAGTAGAGGCGCCTTCAACGTCAACTAATTCGAGCAGTAATACGCCAACTTCAAGTAGTGTAAACGCTTCTTCAAATAGCGAAACTGCAACTGCAACGAACTCAACAGCAAACACTGTTTCAGGTTCACCAACACCTACTAGCACTCCTGCTCCCGCTGAAGATTTTTCGAAATGGGGAAGCGGTACTCCATATACAAGGGTCTTAAAAGGGCAACTCTCAACGTCGGAATGTCCAAGTGGTTTTCAAGCGGCCAATGGAATAATTGTCGCAATTGGAGCAGGAACATTCACTGAATGTTGGCCCGAGAATGCTTGGTCAGCATATCGACTTGGCGGAAATATTTGGGAGCAATTCAAGAGCTCTGGTGGAGCCTACGATGCTAAGGCAGAACTAGATAGAAGAAATAAAGTTGCAGAATTGAAAGCACTCGCCAAGAGCGTTGCTCAAACTGCAGCAGACCAAACTCCTGGAATTCAAAGATGTAGTAAGTGGAATGGTTATGGAGAATCAGGGGAAGAGTGCGCATATACATTTGTTAAACCCTCTTCGAGTTCGGTATCAACGTCAGGGAGCGCCACAAATTCAAATTCAACTTCCCCCGAGACCGATACTGTCACGAGCAACAACGGTACTGGCACCTCAAACGGCTCTAGCTCGGGGACTTCAAGTTCTGTTACAAGTTCAGATCCGTATCCAAATCTAAAGAATGGTGATGAAATTCCAAACACACGAATCACAAGTTCTGCAGGGATTACCCAATCGGAATGGGAGCAAACATCCCTTTATCGAGGACATACATGTCCCTCGGGTTCCGGAAAAGCGTCTGGAGTAGATTTGAATTTTACAGTAGCTCAAAATGATGACAAATGGTTTGTATATTGTGTGAAGTCTATTCGTAGTGCATCGACCTCAATCATTGATTCAAGCACTGTATCAACTAGCACTACGCCTAATACAAACACTAACTTAGGCAACTCGGAAACTTCAACTGCAACGTCGGCAGTACCGAATCAGAATTCTTCTAACAGCATTTCGTCTTCGAGTTCTGAAACATCAACGACTACCGCCGGTTCCGGCTCAAGTAACACCAATTTGAACAAGAGTAATAGTGAAAACAATTCAAACCCTTCTTCAACGCCAACTCTTCAGACAAAGGCAATAGAGGTGAATGGAACCGTTAATGAATTAAAATCTCTGGTGGGCAAAGTCGTTGAAGATAAAAAAGAAGCCAAATCTATTTCGACATTAATTAACCGTCTTGACTCAGTTGTCTCAAAAACTTCTGTCAAGCAAATAAAGCTTCCTGTATCAAGTCAAATTGAGGAAAGCGCGGAGAGTAAAACACCTGATATTTGCAGCGTTTCGGGGGTCACAGTAAATTCAATTAAGAAAGGGAATTGTGTTGTCGCGTACACAGTAGTCGATTCAGATGGGAACAGATTTACTACCGAAAAGGAGATTTACTTTAGGAAATAGCAAGACCTTTCTGCTCCTTAAAGTAATACCACCAACCAAAAATCGCTCCAGAAAGTAAGAAGGGGGCGACGCTTGCGAGTCCAGAGACGAGATCAATTCCAAATCTCGTCAAACTTAATGAGAATCCGCCAACGGTAGGAAGCAAAATAATGGCAGCAGCGGCAAATGCAAGAGGTGGATTAACGACTGCGACATATGTTGTTCCGGGTCGTCCATAAATGAGCGCTCCGTAGTATGAAGCCCAAATCGCAAACCCGGTAAGAAAACCAACATTTGATCTGAAGAAAATCTCAATTACCGCGACAAATGCAATCAAAAGAAATTGAAGAATCACAATTCCAGGCTTCGTGAGCCCTAAGCCCTTGATGGGGTTTTTTATGGGTGGTTGAGGAAGGTTACTTGTCATCGTTATCGCTTTCGTCGAGATCATCATCGCCATCGAAGAGATCTGGAGAGGTTAATTTTTTCGGTGAGATCTGGCGAACTTCGTCATCGACATCTTCGAGAGCTTTAAGTTTGCTCGATGAAGGAGCGCCAAGCTTCACCATTTTTCGGGCTGGCTTGATGACATTCTCTTCGGCGCTCTTGATGAGGTCGTTAAATGCGCGTTCTGTGGACTTGATGCGATCACCAAGAGTTTCGATTTTGCTATGGACTTTCCCGATGCGCTTCAGTAGTTCGCCAGCAAGATCCTGGATTTCTTGTGCGTTACGAGCCAGTTCAGAGCGGCCAAAGACATATGCAACAGTGCGAAGTAGCGCCATCATGGTGGTTGGGGTCGCAATCGTGACATTCTTTTCAAATGCTTTATGCAGGAGTTGTGGCTCTACATCAAGAGCTTCACTCAATATCGATTCAAATGGAGCAAAAAGCACAACATAATCAGGGGAGTTTCCAGTCTCTTGATAACCGCGTTTAGCAAGAGCGTTAACGTGACCTAGCAAATCCTTAGCATGTAGCTGCATCAATCTCGTGCGTTCTGCGGGATCTTTTTCTACGATTGCTTCGAGGAAACGATCAAAAGGAAACTTCGAGTCGATAAAGATTTCACTTCCACCTGGAACTGCAATCTTGATATCAGGCTTGGAGATATCGGTTCCTGTGGTTCGGTAATCCTGTTTGAAAAAGTGAACGTTTTCTACAAGCCCCGCGTTCTCGAGAAGAGTTTCGAGTTGGGCTTCACCATATTTTCCACGCGTCTGAGAATTTGAAAGTGCGCCAGCAAGTTTTGTGGTTTCGCGCAGAAGCGTTTCATTTCCAAGTTTCATATTTTCAATCTGGGTACGCATCTCAGACTCAGCACGAGTACGTTTCAATTCTGCTTCTTGGGCCTGGGTGGTGAGTTGGGTCATTCCAGTAGTAACAGCGCGAAGTTGTTCATTAAGAGTCGTTAATCGATTTTCTTCTTCACGAAGAGTTTCGAGTTGGTTTGTGAGGAGCGTGACTTTTCCGCGTTCGGAATTGAGTCGAAGCGCACCAACGACCAATCCAAGGGCGAGGCCGATAATCAGGCCGATGATGAGGTATGTCGCACCGTTCATTCCCGTATCGTGGCAGGACGCACTGACATTGGCGGTTAGGCTCTACCCCTTGTGAGCCTCTCCATCGGAATCGTCGGTCTGCCGAATGTCGGAAAATCGACCCTTTTCAACGCCCTGACTAAGAACAATGTTCTGGCCGCGAATTACCCATTCGCCACTATTGAACCGAACGTTGGCGTTGTCGGCGTACCCGATCCACGACTCGATGTTCTCGCCACAATCTTTGGCTCAGAAAAGATCATTCCCGCCGCCGTTTCATTTGTTGATATCGCTGGAATCGTCAAAGGCGCGTCTGAGGGCGCAGGACTAGGCAATAAATTCCTTGCCAACATTCGTGAAAGCGATGCTATTTGCCAAGTAATTCGAGTCTTCAGCGATGGCGATGTCGTCCATGTCGATGGACGGGTTGATCCTGCCAGCGATATCGAGACCATCAACACCGAACTGCAACTGGCGGACTTACAGACGATTGAAAAGGCGATTCCACGGATTGAAAAAGAAGCGCGCCAAAGTAAAGAGCGAGCCGCAGTTCTCGATGCCGTCAAAGCAGCAGAAAAAGTTCTTGGAGATGGAAAAGTTCTCTCCAATTCTGATGTTGATCTTGCTCTGATTAAAGAACTTGGACTTTTGACTGCTAAACCGTTCCTCTATGTTTTCAATGTCGATGCCGCAGCACTTGCGGATAAAGAATTGCGCACCAAGCTTTCAACTCTCGTAGCCCCGGCTGAAGCAATCTTCCTTGACGCTAAGACTGAAGCAGAATTAAGTGAGCTCGATGATGCTGAAGCGCTTGAATTACTGAAGTCAATTGGTCTCGAAGAGCCTGGCTTGAGTACTCTTGCCCGCGTTGGTTTCAATACTTTAGGACTTCAGACATATCTGACTGCTGGCCCAAAGGAAGCGCGTGCGTGGACCATCCACAAAGGCGATACCGCTCCAGCAGCTGCTGGCGTGATTCATACTGATTTCCAGAAAGGCTTTATCAAAGCCGAAGTAATTTCATTTGATGATCTCGTTGCTGCGGGCTCGATGAATGAAGCCAGAGCAAAGGGGAAAGTCCGAATGGAAGGCAAGGAATACGTCATGCGTGACGGCGATGTAGTGGAGTTTAGGTTCAATGTCTAAGCAATCACACCTATCTGGCCTTACTCTCAAGACCCGCGATGAATTGCGCAATATCGCCATTATCGCCCACGTCGATCACGGCAAGACAACTCTGGTTGATGCCATGCTCTGGCAATCAGGTGCATTTGCCGCGCATAAAGAACAATCTGAATCTCAAGATCGCGTCATGGACTCGATGGACTTGGAGCGCGAAAAAGGAATCACCATCCTTGCCAAGAACACTGCTGTGAAGCGTGGCTCCACCATCGTTAACATCATCGATACTCCCGGCCACGCCGATTTTGGTGGCGAAGTAGAACGCGGACTTGAAATGGTTGATGGCGTTGCACTTCTTGTTGATGCATCTGAAGGTCCGCTACCTCAAACCCGTTTCGTACTGCGTAAAGCTCTTCAAAAAAATCTTCCAGTCATTTTAATTATCAACAAAGTAGATCGCCCAGACGCTCGCATCGCCGCAGTCGTTGATGAGGCGTATGGCCTATTCCTTGATCTTGATGCCAACGAAGATCAGATTGATTTTCCTATTGTCTATACCTCCGCAAAGGCCGGTCGCGCCTCATTGAATCGTCCTGATGATGGCGGTATGCCAGACACCGAAAACCTTGATGTTCTCTTTGATGTAATTTTCAAAACTATTCCGGCCCCGAAGTTTCATGAAGGCGCTCCGCTACAAGCACATGTCACGAACTTGGATTCATCTCCGTATCTTGGTCGCTTAGCGTTATGTCGCGTCCATGAAGGAACCATCAAAAAAGGTCAGATGGTTACCTGGATCAAAACAGATGGTTCACAAGAGAAGGTAAAAATTTCAGAATTAATGATGACGGAGGGACTTGAGCGAGTACCTGCAACCGAAGCTGGCCCCGGAGACATCATCGCCGTCGCAGGAATTGAAACCATCACCTTGGGCGAGACTCTCGCCGATTCCGAAAACGCACATCCGCTGCCGTTAATCACGGTCGATGAACCCAGTATTTCGATGACAATTGGTATCAATACATCACCGCTTGCTGGCCGAGTTGGAAAGAAATTAACCGCTCGCCTTGTGAAGAACCGACTCGATGCCGAACTTGTTGGAAACGTGTCACTTCGAATCCTTCCAACTGATCGCCCTGATACCTGGGAAGTCCAAGGTCGTGGCGAATTACAACTCGCAGTCTTAGTTGAAATGATGAGACGTGAAGGTTTTGAATTAACAGTTGGAAAACCACAAGTAGTCACAAAGATGGTCGATGGAAAATTACACGAACCTATGGAACGGTTAACGATTGACGCCCCAGATGAATACCTGGGAGTTATCACTCAATTGATGGCGCTACGTAAAGGTCGCATGGAACAAATGGTTAACCACGGAACTGGGTGGATTCGCATGGACTTCAAAGTCCCATCACGTGGACTCATCGGATTTCGTACCGAGTTTCTCACCGAAACCCGTGGCACAGGATTACTTCACCATGTATTTGATGGTTACGAAGGTTGGAACGGCGAACTTCGCACTCGCAATACCGGTTCGTTGGTTTCTGATCGCGCAGGCAATGCAACTTCTTACGCAATCTTCGCACTTCAAGAACGCGGAGTCATCTTCTCTGAAGTTGGCGCAGATGTATATGAAGGAATGGTGATTGGCGAAAATTCCCGTCCAGAAGATATGGATGTCAACATTGTTCGTGAAAAGAAGCTCACAAACATGCGCGCCGCTGGATCTGACGAAAACGAACGCTTGATCCCGCCAAAGATTTTGAACCTAGAACAAGCGCTCGAATATTGTCGCGAAGATGAATGCGTGGAAGTCACGCCCGTGAATGTTCGTATCCGCAAAGTAATCCTTGACCAGAACGAGCGGTCGCGCATGACCTCTAAGGCGAAGAAAGCCAACCAAGAAGGGTCCTAAAACCTTGAATTAACCGAATTTTCCGCCTAGATTCTGAGAGTCTAAAGGTGGGTCCTTATGCGTAGAAGCGCCTTTGCGATAGTCATCGCGCTCTTAGTTTCGCCACTTGCGTTTCCTTATTCAACTAATGCTGCTGCTCCAAAAGCCGGCGCCAAGTGCACCAAGGTAAATTCAAAAGTTACTTCTGGTGGTTTGACCTTTACTTGTATCAAGTCTGGATCCAAACTAGTTTGGTCAAAGGGTGTGAAAGAAACCAAGACGGCTAGCCCCAATAATTCAACCAATAGTTCCAATAACAATTCAAATAACAATTCGAATCAGCCGAATGTAAATCTCGGAGATAGCTGTCCGACAAAAGATCTCAAAGGCTCGATTCCAAACGGCACAGCTATTTGTACAAGTGTTAATGGGAAATTAATCTGGGAAAAGATGGGGCCGCCGGGACAACAAGGAAATTCATCTAACAACAATCAAGGCAATAATTCTGGAGGTAACAATTCAGGTAATAATCCTTCGGGAAACAATAATTCCAATTCGCAGTTAGTTAATTTCGGCGATTCCTGTGACAAGAAAGGTGATACCGCACCTATCTCAGGAGGAACAGCAATCTGCGCTCCCGCTGATGGAAAGTTGACCTGGACAACAGTTGAATACCAGAAGGTTCCTGCAGATGGAGTGTGGCTTTACCTCACCCCAGGCTCAGATAAGTGGAACACCGATTTACCTCCCGATAATTGGAAGGGAGAAGCGTCATGGTTTGAATCGAGTTGGGATATTCCCACAACGGTGCCAATCGCTCCGAAGTGCTTTTCAAACAATGTTCTCACCCATTACATAACCGATCTTGAGGGACTTGCATCAATCACTCCGCAAGGGTTTATGCAACCTGGCGCACACAATCTTCCCGTACCCCATATGTACTACAACACCGGAGCTACAACAGAGAAAGATCCAAATGGGGTTGCATATAAGTCGAAAATCGTGAATATGTATGCACCTGCTGATATGACGTTGTACGGAGCCTCTAAACAGACGTACACAATGGCCGATGGATATCAATACACCGAGTGGATGATGACATGGCATTTCTGTGGAACTTATTGGATGTTCAATGCGCATATAGGCTGGATTGCGCCCGATGTTCAAGCCGCTATTGATAGCGCGCCATTGAAGAAATGTCAGACTGGTGGACAGCTCAACACTAAATCGGAGGATTGCTATTCAGCGAGATTTGCATACAAAGTAAGAGCCGGAACGCTCTTTGCTAAATCGAGTGGGCGCGCGCACGGCTTCGATTTTGGTTTTACCGATGCGTCAAAACCTGATCCCAAGCGAATCAATCCAGCGTATTTCGCACCACGCTGGGCTGCCGGTGGGTGTCACATCAATTACTACCCAGTTGAAATGCGATCAAAAATTGAAGCAAAGCTCGACGGCAATAATGGTTGCGGTCAACTAGTTTCTGATGTGGTGGGAACTGCTCAAGGCGTTTGGTTTAATCCCGCTCACCATAATCGTAACGAATCGGTGTTTGAGGATTATCACATTGCTCTAGCGAAGAATTGGGCAGATAAAGATCTTCTGACTTTCAGCATTGGTTGGAATGCAGATATCAGCGGGCTAAGTGGGGGTCGATTCAATTTCAAGCCAAGTGCGACTGGTCCAAGCAACAAAGCATTTACCGAAGTTAAAAATAACGAAATTATGTGCTACGACTCATTAACGGGAACTGGGCGAATTGGTGAAGCAGCGCCAACGCTCTATATCAAAATGACGAGTGGATCTGTTGAAAAACTTACAATTGCCAAAGGGTCTGGGGCTTGCGGCGCTGGTCCATACACAATGCCCGATAATTCCAAGACTTTTGAGAGAAAAGTAGAGTCTTAAGCCGGAACCGCGATAATCACTTTGTTATCGACGTAGTGTCCATCTTTGAAGCTACCAGAACATGTAAATAAGGCTAGCTGGCGCGGACCTACGACTGAGAACCACGATTTCTTGTACTTACCCTTTTTCACGGTTGTGACTTGGGAAATCTTGTATGTTTTGGTCACTCCGGTTTCGTCCGTGATTTTAAATCTGAAACCTACTTGCTCATCTCCGATGAGGGTATTTAGGTCACTCCAGCAATCATTAAAGTTGACATGCCACGCTAATACCGACGTACCAATAGATGAGCTTAAAGGCATATGGCGAAGTGACATGAAGAGTGCCTCAGTTGTTTTCTGAGGTTCCATAACTCCACCAGCTGGGTACGTGAAAGGAATAATTGGAATTTTGGCATTTCCAACATTTATAGTGCCAATCCGCTGACCTTTTGGCGTTACAGGTTTACATGCTGCGGCTGAATTTGATAGTGAAATCGGGGATAGGGCGAAACCGACTCCAAGAATTGCAGTAATAAGTACTCGCAGGAGTCTGGAATTGTTCAAATTATTTCTTTTCATGACACGACTCTTTTGCGTCGAGAGTTCCTGAATGTGCTTACGCCAAGAAGTGGAAGAAGCAAAAGTAAGGTCAATTTAATCCACCCGGAGTTGTCAATTGGTTCGTAACCTGTTTGAATCAAGGAAGGCACATCGCCTTCTTGAGTTACTACGAATTCTTTCTTGGCTTCCTGCAACTCGCCATTGGAGTCTTTATAGACAAATACCAAAGCCGGTGCGAAGAATCGATCTTCTTCATACTTATCAAAGACAATAGTTAACGTTCCGTCGCCATTATCAGTGACTGTACTGTTTTCTGGTTCTTGAACAATGATGATCGGTGTATTCGCGTTTCCAGTTATTTCCTTAATGTTGACAATTACCGGAGCCTGTGGAGATACGAATGTTGCTACCTTCGGATCAAAGCTCGCCGGAGGTGTGGGTAGTGGAGTTACTACTGGCACAACGACGGTTGGAGTTGGTGTCGGAGTTGGTGTGGGAGTGGTGGTACTGGGCGATGCCGTAGGCGTTGGTGACGCTGAAGGAGCTCGTGTAGGCGAAGGCGTAGCCGTCGGAGAAGCCGTAGGAGAAGCCGTAGGAGAGGCCGTAGGCGATGTAGAAGGTCGCGGAGTTCCTGTCGTAGTCGGAGAAGCCGTAGGGGAGGCTGTAGGAGAAGCGGTTGGAGAAACACTCGAGGTTGCAGTAGGTGATGGCGTCGGAGAAGAGCTTGGCGAAACGCTTGGAGTGGCGCTTGGAGAGGCGCTTGGTGACATGGACGGTGAAACGCTCGGAGAAGCCGTTGGTGATGGAGAGGCTCCAGGAGTGCCTGATCCAGGGCATGTGTGCGAGAGTCTCATTCCGCTATCAGAAACATTAATCATTGCGTATGAACTTCCTTGAATGAGGCGTGCGCGTTCAGATGTAAGTGTGTAAACGTAGGAACCTTTACCGAATTGAACCCACGCGCCAGTAGTCAACGTAAACGTTGATAAGTCTGGCCTTATGAATACGTAATTCAAATCGATAGCAATTCGAGGATCACTAGCGCTCTGTTTAAATTCTGCTCCACGTGTTGTTAGAACAAAATGCCAAGCGTCATATCCGGTTTCATATCCTGGAAGATAAATACAACTTTCACCTTTATTGAAACTCGAATCTGCGTAAGCCAAACTTCCATTCTCGAGGGTTCCTCGGTATGGACCTGACTGAATAGTTGGACTTGTTGTTGGTGTGGGGCTCGGGCGCGCAGGACCAGTTGTTCTTGTAGGCGAAGGGCTAGGTGTAGGCGAAGGCGTTGTACTCACACTTGGGGATGGCGATGTACTTGGTCTCGGAGTTGACGTTGAAGTAGGCGATGGTGAAGGGGATGGAGTACGAGTTGGCGAAGATGATGGTGAAGGAGATGGAGAAACTGTAGGTGTTGGAGATGGAGATGCGGTTGGTGTTGGAGATTGAGATGCTGTTGGTGTTGGAGATGGAGAAGCTACTGGCGCTACAGAAGGCGAACCTGTACCGGGGCATGTATGTGAAAGCCTCATTCCAGAGTCAGAATTGAGAATTGTCGCGTAAGAACCAGATTGAACCATTCGATCTTTGTCCGCGGTTAAGGTGTAAACATATGCACCCTTGCCAGTTTGGACCCATGCACCACGAGTGATCACATAAGTAGATCCATCAGTTCGCATGAAAATAAAATTCAAGTTGATCGAGACAGCTGCGTTACCAGGATCTTGCATGAACTGCGCCCCACGTGTTGTAAGAACAAAGTGCCATGCGTCGTATCCAGACTCATAGCCAGGCAAGTAGATGCAGCTTTCGCCTTTATTGAAGCTGGAGTCAGCGTACGCAAGATTGCCATTTTCCAAAGTTCCACGATAAGTATCCGAAGGAGTAGTTATTGAAGGAGATGGAGAAGGCGATGGTGAAGGAGATGCAGTTGATGAAGTAGGAGATGGTGCAGGTGAAGGATTTGATACAACTCGAATTGAAACAGTTGTGGTCGCTTCTAAGTAATTGCTCTGGTCATCCGGAATAAATCGAACCGTTAATCTTTGAATTCCTCGAGGTAGCACGGTGCCTAGCGCGGGTGTGTAGACATATCTTCCAGGAACGCTTGCTCGAGCATTCAATTGAATAGAAGATAATGGCGTGCCCTCGAAGATTTGAGCGGGGTTACTCCAGGTTAAATTAACTAATCTGGCAACAGACGTTGTTGGGCGGACAATTGTTAGTGTTCTAGTGCTTTGACCCGGATTGTATTGACGTGTACCTGCTTGAGAAACAGTGATGGTACAAGTACCAGCTGAAACTGGGATCACATTGTTTCTGGAGTCGATAGCACAAACACTTGATGGCCCAACTGAAATTTGAATAGGAGTAGGTGTATTTGATGTTGCCCATAATTTTTGTGGGGGTTCATCGGTCAGCATTGCGGTAGGCGGAACAAGTTCAGGATTCTGTGGCAATTTAGGAGCGGCAGTAATGTTGAGAGTTCTTGTCACACTTGGCGCAGCAGAGTAGGTCGCATTTCCTGGCTGTGAGGCTGTAATCGAACAAGTGCCTGTGGCAATCGGAGTAACTCTGGAACCAGTGACCGAGCAGATACTTGGAGAATTGCTTTGGAAAGTGATCGAAAGATTCGACGTAGCGCTTCCGATGAGGTTCTGTGGATCATCAATATCTTTCATACTTTCAGGTTGAGTAAAAGTCAGCGTCTGTGCGAGGCCCTCGATTGTGAAAGAACGCGTTACATCTGTCGCTGGTGAGTATTCACTGTTGCCTGATTGAGAAGCAGTAATCGAACATGTTCCTGGTGCAAGAGGCATTACGGAACTTCCAGTGACCCTGCACGAAGATGTGGTACCCACAGTCAACATAACAGTCAATCCAGATGAAGCAGAAAAGACTAGAGACTGTGCTCCATCCGTTGATTTCATATTAGAAGGTTGATTAAAAGTAATTGTTTGTGAGAGTTTGGATGGAGAGAGGGTGTAGGTAGCGCTTCCACTAGCACTGTTGTAGTTGTCATCTTCAGCAATAGTCACGCTAACGCTACAAGTTCCAGTAGATGAATTAGCTGTAATCTGATTTCCTGAAACTGAACATGCACCACTACTTAGTGAATAAGTTATAGAGCCAGTCCCCGAATAACCTATGGCATTCATCGTATAGGCAACGCCATTTCGTAATGTTGCATTGGCAAGAGAGATGCTTTGGCCAGACTTACTTCTGCCTGGGGCCGTAATTTCGAAGTTCACTGTGACATCGGTGGCAGGGTTAAAGTTGTCATTACCTGCTTGTGATGCCGTTAAAGAGCACGTTCCTACACTTTGCCCTGTAACGGTTGTCCCCGCAATTGTGCAACGCCCGGTTGTCGTGCTGGCAATGCTTACAGTGAGCCCACTTGAAGACGTTGCGGAAACTGATTGTGATGAGCCATTTGCTAAAGACGACGGCTGAGTGAAAGTTATTGTCTGAGAAGCCTTATTAATTGTGATATTGAAAGCTGCGGACGTCGCGGAGGCATATGTAACGCCAGCACCAATTGTCACGGTTATTGGACATGTTCCTGCTTTCACAATCGTGACGACACCGGTGGATGAATCAACAGTACAAATTGCGGTATCACCAGAGACAAAAGATTTTGTTCCATCGGTATCTCCGGCGCTTGCGGAATTTACGACGGAAAATGGAGAGTCGCCATATGTCTTTGTTGATGGACTCGTTATTGAAATGGTGCGAGAAGTTAACGAGGCAGATGAGATTGTGAGAGTTCCCGTATCGATGGTGACGGTGTAAGAATCTGAAAGTCCTGTTGGGCTAAAAGTCACCGCAGGTGTGATGGTGTAAGTACCAGGCGTGTCATTGCTGGAGTCAGCTCTTGATCCGGTCACTGTGAATGTGTCACTGCTATAAAGAGAGCCCGAAGTAATGGCGTATCCATTCAGATTGGGATCTGCATTTCCAGTTACCTTTGAAGCATTAATGGACTTCACGGTAATTAATCTCTTGGCTAAAGTAATGGTGCTCGTTGCAGTTGTGGCGCTGTAATTTGTGTCAGCCGCCTTTGAGCCTTGCAGAGTGCATGTTCCAGAAGCCAAGCTCACTGTCAGCGTTGTGCTACTAATGGAGCACCCAGAGCCCGCAGAAATAGAGTAAGTGATTGCACCGGTTCCAGCACCATTAGTCAACAGAGTGGTGACATTCAGAGTATCTCCATACTTCACGGTACTTCCACTTAGCGAAAGAACTGAAGCCGCCTGGTTGATTGTGTATGCGGCTCCCGTATATGTAAATGAGTAATTTGCTGTGACACCCGGACTTGTTACAGCTGCCGTTTCAGGAGTAACCAGATAAGTGCCAACGTCTGTTGGCGTCGTTGAAGAATTATAAGTTGTTCCGCCAGTCCCGGTGTATCTGTAATTTACAGTTATCGTGTCACTTCCAACCAATCCAGGCGAAGTAAATCCAATAGTTGGATTAGAGGATCCATATGTTTTAGACGTTGCAGAAAGAGTTGTTGTAACACTTATCGCTTTCGCACCGATTGTTACATTAACTGCTGAAGACGTTGCTGAGCGATATGTTGCGCTTGCTGAAATAGTGACTGAAAGCGTGCAAGTTCCCTGACGCACAATGGTGACAGTTACTCCACTTACCGTACAAACTGAAGTTGTGGAAGAAGAGTAAGTTTTGGATCCATCACTGTCAGAAGTTGGTGTTGTTGAAGAAGCCAAATCAAATGTTGAATCACCATAAGTTTTGGATCCGGGATCGGTAAGTGTAATTGTTCGAGAAGTTAGTGATGAAATGGTGAAAGATTGGTCAGAATCTGCAGCAGAGTTGTAATTATCATTACCAGCTTGAGATGCTCTAATAGTACAAGTTCCATTTGTAACGAGCGACACTGAAGTGCCAGATACGGTGCATTGGGAAAGAGTCGTAGAAGTGAAAGAGACAGTTAGATTTGATGACGCTGTTGCGCTAACAGTGAATGGTGATTCGGACAAATCTCGATTAGTCAGCGATCCAAAAGTGATTGTTTGATTTGATTTGCTAATTGTAAAAGTTGAAATTGTTGGGTTTGATGCATTCCAAGTTGATGTGCCTGATGCAATTGAAGAAATGTCACAAGTACCAGCGGCCGTCCACGAAAGTGTGGTTCCAGAAATGCTGCAATTGGCAGTTCCGATATCAGAAATATCGTATGTGAGGGAACCATCACCGTTTGTGCTTGAATACGAGGAAATATTGAGTCCGCTTTGAGAGTAAGAAGCACTCGTTGTATTCCAAGTGACTGTCTGAGCAACCGCACCAATTTTGCCTTGAGTGCTACTACTATTGTAATTACTATCTCCAGAATAGGTGACTGTGATGGTGTCACCCGCAGAATAAGAAATCGATTTCAAACAACTTACTTCGCCTCCAGACCAATAACTTGTACTTGTGTATACAAGATTTGGATCAACCGAAAGACTCTGTATTGAACAAAGAGTTGTCACTCCACCTTTTTTGAAAGTCACAGTACCTCCTGCGCCTTCGAGATTTACGCCTCCAGACGGATCTTTGATAAATACAACCAAAGTATCTTGGCCCGTTAGCGGCGGAGGTGTAAATACGAGTAATGTATTTTCTTTAGATGGAGTTACTGAATTTCCGTTTTTGAAAGAACCTTCATATGTGCCATCACCCGAATAGGTGGCTCTTATCGTCAATGCTGTTGTGTCTTGAGGTGTCCAAGTACAAGATCCAACTCCTGCGCTCAGCGCTGCGGTTGAGGTACAAAGTTCGGTCAAAGTAGCGCCAACAACTTTGTAAAAAGTAATTGCTCCAGTTGCGGCCGTTAAAGTTGAAGAATCAGATCGAAGTAAAACGGTAGCTGAGAGTCGTACCTGTTCTGCAACTGTCATTGCCGGCGCAGTAAAGTTGACGCCAGTCGGTATTAATGAGGCACTATAAGTAAAACCTGAACTAAGTACATTGTTCGTAGTGCAAGGAGTATTCACTTTGACATTAACGGCACCTGTTGTGGCGCGCGCTGGCGCAAGGACTGTGACCTGAGTACTGCTATCGGAGCTTACAATAGTTGCTGTTTCAGTACCGAAAATAACAGACGATAAATTATCGAACCCAGTACCACTGACTACGACTCTCGTACCACCTGTTGTTGCGCCCGTTGATGGAGAAACAGAAGTCACACTTGTCGTACAAGAGGAGATCACAGGAGTTGAAGGACTAACCGTCAAGATATTCGAATAATCAGGCGTGTATCCAAGGCTATCGATGGCATCAGCATTAATAGAAGAAAGTGAATTTGATTGCGAAGTTCCAAAGAACATTCCAACATTTGAAACTGCATCGAGAGCGCTCAAATTTGAATAAGGGACTTTCCAATATAGATACCATTCTGTCCCGGTTCCACTTGACTGCATCCAAAAAATATCGTTATCGGCACCATTCCTGTCGGTTGTTGTAACTCGATATGTCGAGGCTCGTGTCGTAGGGTTGTATACGTAGACCGCTGGATCATCACTTCCGCTTTGTGGACCATCGAGCCCCACCCACGCAAAAGTCTTTGAAACACCATTGACAACTTTTCCTAAGCCGACTAGCCAGATACCTTTGTACAAAGATGATCCAGTCACTGGTTCTTGCGTTATTCTCATTCTAAAAAATACATTGCAACCTGATCCGGCCGAATACCAATCAAACGGCGAACCTCCTTTATCGGAAATATCGAGCTGATCTTTATAAGGAGTAAATTCACCACTCCCAACGTCTTCGCGATCTGAGAATCGAGATCCAGATTTATTGAGAATTGGTTGCCAAAGATTCGCAGTCGTCACACCAGAAAATGTGGTTTGCCCACAAACCGCGTTCGCAGAGGGAATTGCAGACTTATTTGTTGGAATTACTAAGAAAATTGAAAGTAAAGTAAAAACTAGAGAAAAAGAAAGACGACGCTTAATCTGGGAAGCAATCCATAGACCTTGGCTGCTGAACAATTTACGTGATCCCACCCCCCCCCTCAAGCATCTGCTCACCCTCACCTTTGAGGTGACTTACTAGGGTGAACATTAAGGGTGAATCTCACTATTTAGAAATTCCTCTGCGGACACGCCGTTTTACCGCATAAAAAGCCACTTTGTCAGTGGTCGGTTGTGTACTCACCTGCATAGAAACGCAGGAGGAAATACACATGAACCTACGAGAGCTCGCATTCCAACTCTCCGCCATTACCTTGATCGCTGACGCCGCAAAAGAGGCGAAAGATCGATTGCGCCGTGAATTTGCCCAAGCGCTCGAGGAAGTTGGCGCTGATTCGGCGAAAGCTGCTCTTGAAGGTGAAGAGATAGCAAAAGTTTCCCTCATTCAACCACGCACTTCTCCCGAAGTTTTAAATGAGAAAGCATTTGTCGATTGGGTGAAATCAAATTACGAATTTGAGATCGTCGAATCGGTACGTGAATCATTCCGCAAGCATGTGATGGATTCCGTCGAGAATGTTGATGGTAAAGCAATCTATAAGCGCACTGGTGAAGTTCTTGATTTCATCCACTTCAACTCACGAGATGCATATATTGCGACACGTTTTCTCAATGGTGGCCGCGAAGTGTTGACTGAAGCATTTCGTGCTGGGACTTTAACTCCGACATCTGTTATGGCCGAAGAGTTACAAATGGCGGTGGGCCACTAGTGAGTTACTTTAATTTGAGTGATTACGAACCCGTTGAGAATCGCATTCGCGCTTTCTGGGCAAAATACCCACATGGCCGTTTGCTCACAGACCTCCAGAGAACGGAAAGACCAGATGGCCGTATCGAATGGATCTGCAGAACTGAGGCTTACACCAATTGCGAGGACACGCGTCCCCAATCCACGGGTTTTGCTACCGAGATAGAAGGCACGTCGCCGGTTAATCGAGCTAATGCTTCTGAAAATTGCGAGACTTCTAGTATCGGTCGTTGTCTTGCAAATTTAGGTTTCGCCGCAAAAGGTCGTCGCCCTAGTCGTGAAGAGATGACGAAAGCTGCACGAGCCAATCCGCGAAAATCACTAACAAAAAGCGATTGGGAGACGCTCATAAGTCGCCTTCATGGATGTACCAACCTCAACCAGCTTAAAGCTTGGTCCGCTCACGCAGCAGGATTCACAATGCCCGAAGAGAAGCGAAGTGAGTTACTTGGAATGTTCCATACCCACAAGGAAAGCCTGAGTCGCAAGACTGAGGTTGCTTAGTTGATAGTGACGCTGATTGCTCGATGATCACTAATTCCATAGTGATCATGAATCCTTGGCGAAACATCGCTGGGCTTTAATTCTTTACTCATGATGTAATCAAATTCGATATTTGGTTTCCATGAAGGGTAAGTCGGGCCCTTAGCTAAATCGTTCCAACCAGAAATCTTTGGCCCTAACCCCCACGGTAGGTTGAAATCTCCCGTCATGATGTGAATTCCTGGAAGTTGTTCCACCCAAGTTGAAATCTTTCGAAGTTGTTGGACATTCTTTAGTGGTACGAAAGAGAGATGAGTTGTAGTTACCGAAATTCCATTCTCAAGTTCTGCCACAAGTGCGGCACGGGGCTCATCTGCAACATAAATAAGTCGTGGTCTTTTCTCTCCGGCGACGAGCAAAGGCGCTCCTAACGGCGCTTTACCTAAATTAATGCGATGCCATCGTTTGACTGGAACTTTCGACACGATTCCAATGCCATACATCGCATCGTTGGGAAGCGAAGAATCCTGATCAAAGACCATCGCATCTCGAATGCCATGCCACTTCTCTCCTGGAGTTCCGTACATAGCTGGAGCAAAAGCCCAATATTGTGCACCAATTTCATCCGCGATTTCTTTGATTTGATTTCCATGACCAGAACGTTTTTGCTGTACATCAACTTCTTGAAGTGCAATTACATCGGAATTTGTATCGTTATGTAATTGTGAAAGCGCATCTGTAAGTGTGATTGTTGATTGTGGGGGAATGGCCATGCCGTGAAGTAGGTTCCATGAGGTCACCGTGAACCCCGAAGTAGATGCCATGAAGGCAGGCTAGTAGGGTCGCCCCGTGCTCTTGAATCTTCCGCTCTCCCGCTCAAAGCTTGATCGCGCAGCTCATTTACGCGCCGATTCTGCTGGTCTTGAAGAGCTGTGGCGCGCTGCAAAAGTGATTTCGATGGTGGGCGATAAGTTCAAAACTCATCCTCACGGGCTCGCATACCTTGATCCGACCTCAGCGCATGGCGAGCGCTATTTCCTTGGCCTTGATGAATCAGGAACTCCTTATTTTGTTATTCACCACAGCACTTCAGAAATTGATCTAGAAGATTATCAATCACTTCGAACGATTGGTGCTCATCTCAATGATTTAGAAATTGGTGCAGCAGTCCACGCTCTTGCTCTCACTCAATGGCATGAAGCGCATCAACGTTGCGCTAAGTGTGGCGAAACAACTCATCCAACATTTGCTGGCGCAGTTCGCGAATGTGACAAGTGTGGAGCGTCGCATCACCCTCGTACTGACCCCGCAATCATAGTTCTTGTAAAAGACAACAAGAATCGTATCTTGCTGGGACGCCAGAAAATCTGGCCTGCAAAACGTTTCTCAACTTTTGCTGGTTTTGTAGAACCAGGTGAATCTTTCGAAAGTTGTGTCATCCGCGAAGTCGCCGAAGAGTGCGGAGGAAAAGTAACCGAAATGAAATATCTCGGTTCACAACCGTGGCCATTCCCAGCCTCCATCATGATTGCTTATGAGGCAACTATTTCCAATCCAGATTTAGTAAAAGCGGATGGTGAGGAGATTGAAGAGATCATCTGGTTGACGCGAGAAGAATTACTAGCCCAAACAACTTCCGGCGAACTTCTTCTTCCACCAATAATCTCGGTCGCGCGCGCAATGATTAATGCTTGGTACGGACCAGACGCCGCGGCAGAATTACAAGGCGGCGAATCGTGGCGCAACTAGCCGAAGAAATTCTTGCCGCACTTGATACCGAACAACGAGCGGTAGCGACCGCGGTTCGTGGCCCGGTTTGTGTTATCGCTGGGGCTGGAACCGGAAAAACCCGCGCCATCACACATCGACTGGCATATGCAGTTGATATCGGCGTAGTTGATCCGCAACGAATCTTGGCTTTAACTTTCACTGCACGCGCCGCTGGTGAAATGCGTACTCGTCTGCGCGCACTCGGAGTTCCCAACGTCGCAGCTCGTACCTTTCATGCCGCAGCTTTAAAGCAACTTATGTTCTTCTGGCCCCAAATTCTGGGTGGACGTTTTCCCTCGCTGCTGACCACAAAAACTGGCTTTCTAGGTGAAGCTCTCAATCGAGCCAATATTTCTGCTGTAAAAAATAGCGCAGTCCTGCGAGATGTTGCGGGAGAGATTGAGTGGGCAAAAGTTATTGGACTGGCTCCCGATGAATACATCAAAGCAGTTGATGATTACGCCCGCCTAATCCGCATCTCTAACAACAAAGTTGATGCTACCTCCATCGCAAAAGTGTATGAAGCCTACGAATCATTAAAGAAACAAGAGCGAGTGATTGACTTCGAAGATGTCTTACTTTTGACAGTTGGAATGTTGGAAGAGGAGCGTGAAGTTCGCGACCGCATCAGAGACCAATATAGGTATTTCACCGTTGATGAATATCAGGATGTCTCACCCCTTCAACAAAGACTGCTCAATCTCTGGTTGGGCAAACGAGAAGATATTTGCGTCGTCGGAGATCCAGCCCAGACAATCTATTCATTCGCCGGAGCAACTCCTGCATTTCTTCTGAACTTCACCAACAAATATCCAAACGCGGAAGTTATCCGACTCACATCTGGATATCGCTCAACACCTGAAATCATCAACACCGCAAATGCAATTTTGCGAAGCGCCAGCCTTGGTCACGAATTAGATCCCATTAACGATCATGGCGATCGCCCCACAACTCACGGCTTTACTTCGGAGAAGGAGGAAGCCAGTGCTCTCGTTGAATCAATCAAGAAAGACATAGAGAGTGGATTTTCCAGTAACGAGATCGCGATCTTGACGCGCACGAATGCTCAACTTGAAACTCTCGAAAGCGCTCTCAATGCTGCTGGAATTGAAAATCAAATTAGAAATGCAGAACGTTTCTTTAATCGCACGGAAGTCCGTGAAATCTTGACCGCCATTCGAAGTGCATCTGTGCTCTCAGAAGGGGATTGGCTCAACGACTTGCGTGATGCCCTTAAACCTTTTGGTGAAAGTGAATATGTCCGTGCTTTTACCCAACTAGCTCGCGAATTAGAAAGCGAAGGGCTTACTTCACTTCGCGCATTTCTTCGTGAAATAGAAGATCGCGCCGAACAGAACAACCCACCCACGCTTCCCGGCGTTGCCCTGGCTACATTGCATGCTGCCAAAGGCTTGGAATGGGCAAAGGTCTATGTCGCAGGCGTAAGTTCCTCCGTCCTTCCCTGGGGAAATCAACCCATTGATGAAGAACGCCGCTTGTTCTACGTTGGAATAACTCGCGCTCAGCGGAGTTTAAATATCAGTTACCACGGCCAACCCAGCCCGTTCCTTGCGGAGGCGGGGCTATAAATAACTCATTTGCGTCCTGAATATGCGATGCATTACCCTTTCGCGACTATGACACAGGCAAGAACTACTACAACAACGATGAGCGCTACACGCACACATCGTCACTGGTTCGCGCCTGCATTTGGTTACAACTATTTTGCAACCAAGTCAGCCAAGGCCGATGGATTCGGCACCTGGAGCACTATCGGATAAACACCGATAAGGAAGCCCAGGGGCCTCGAATCCACAAGGATTCAGGCCCCTTTTTCTTTATCTGGTGAACATCTACAGAGACTAAAAAAGGAAAGGCAAAGGTGAGAACGATGACAGTTCTCTTCAGCGAACTATTGGTACCAGGATGGGCCGAAGGCGATGACGCCATGATCGGTCTTGATGCAGTCACAGGTGTTTACGGCACCGACCGCGCATTCACCCTGCCCTGCCACAACTCCAATCCAGAGATCTTCTTCTCTGAGAAGAGTGATGAGATCGCCTATGCCAAGTCGCTCTGCGGTGGTTGCCCCATGAAGAAGGAATGTTTAGCAGGCGCGCTCTCACGACAAGAGCCATGCGGTGTTTGGGGCGGAGAATTATTTGAAGACGGCGTTGTTATCGCAGCGAAACGTCTTCCAGGCCGGCCACGACTGAATCAAGAGCCACTTGTAGCAACTGCCTAATGCATGCGCCTCTAGTATTTTGAAGGAGGCGCAGCAGGTTTTACTGGGGGATGCTCGGAGGTCGGGATGCCTAGATATTCGTACCATTCTGTGTAAAAGTTTGCTCGATCGAGGCCGAATGCATCCTTGAATGACTTAGTCCAATCATCAGAAGCTCCAAAGAGTGAAACAAACTTAAAGAGTGCGTCTAGCCCACCATGGCGCGCTACCAAAAGTTCTACGGCATAAAGATTTTGGCTGGATATACAAGAACTTCCCCAATTCCTATCTTTGGATTCAAAATCTTGGAGATTTCTTGCACATAAATTGCGGGGAAAAGTGTCCAGAAGCTCAGATTCGACGAGGAATTCTGCATGATCTTTTGAACTCTTGCTTGCTTCCTTGACTGCAAGTGAAGCAAAAAGCTGAACAAATCCTTCGCGAATCCAAGCTGGAATTTGATATTTGGTTCCGTCATACTTTTTATCGCCATATTGGGATTGAAGTTCGAACATTGTTGCCACATCGTGGGCCACCATGTAGTTCAGCGCGACGATTTGTTTGGATGTGAGTTGTCGATCATTGGTAAATGACTCGGAAGATGGAAGGTTAAGAATAAAGTGCCCATATCCTGCCTGAACGCGCCCGCAATAGATACCAAGTGCCTGATCAGGAATTCTTCCTCCACAACTAAATTGCGCACCAGTTTTTTGTAGCCAGACTTCCGAGTCGCCAAATATGGCAATTGGATCTTGGAGCAAGAAGTAGCCATTACCAATAAATGTCGAAATCAATATGTTAGCCGAAGTAATTGGCTCATTTATCCAACTTGAGCTGTAACCAGGTTCTGTAATTATCTGTAATGGTTTGTAATTCTGTGAAGCCTTTGATCTCCATAATTTCCAATTCTCTAGAACTGTCTCAGAAACTTTGGTTCGAGAACTCAATGATGCAGAGTTTGATGGACTTGGTGAAGGCGTGACAGTATTTGTAGGAACTGGAGTTGGACTAGCACTGGGGAATGGAGTTTGAGGAATGCTTACAGATTTAATTTTCACGCCTTTGCTCCAGACTAATTTTTTACCAGTCTTGATACAGGTAAATTGCAGTCCTTTGTAGTTTTGAGTCTTGCCTAAATTTGAACAGACAGCGCCAGATTTCGGCGGTGTGGCGGATTGTGCTGAAAGTATAGGAAAGGGGATAAGTGCACTCAGGAAAATCAAGTTTAGAAACTTTAACTTCACATGAGTGAGCGTATTCTTAAAGTCGTAGGGAATCCACTAACGATTAGTTTGCAAGTGAACTTTGTGAGTGAGTTGGAGTGATTTCAGGGAACCATGAAAGCGCTTCATCGCGGAAGTTTCCTTGAGCGCGGAGCTGGCAGAAGATACCTGTGGTGCCCAAAGTAACGCGGTGAATGAGTACATATTCGGGTGGAAGATTGAGCTGGAAGCCAATCTTCGCGGTTGGGTTACGAGGATCGCCGACGCGGACGCTTTGTTCGCGGAGCCATTCGCGGGTATATGCGAAGTTTTCGGTACGAAGTGGTTCAACGAGTGGAAGTAAGTAATCCAGAACTAATTGTGGGTCAACATCGACTTCAGCAAGAATAAATCCATCTTCTTTGAATCCGTTATAGAGCGCCATTGCATCGCCTTCGAGTGCATTGCGAAGTAGTTTCTTGAATGGCTCGGGGAATCCATTCGGAAGTCGATTGCAAGCACCAAAATCAAGAACGCCGAGACGTCCATCTGCGAGAACGCGGAAATTTCCGGGGTGTGGGTCTGCATGTAACAAACCGGCGCGAGTTGGCGCGGTGAAGTGAAAGCGAGCGAGCCGGATGCCAGCATTATTGCGCTCTGCTTGAGTTCCACTAGCAATAACTTTCGATAGCGGTTTTCCTTCTAACCACTCACTGACAAGAACTCGGTCTGTGGCCATAACGACCTTAGGGATTGCGATATCTGGATCGTTTTTAAAAGCGTTCCAACACGTTTCTTGCGCTTGTGCTTCATAACGGTAATCAACTTCTTCAATAATACGAGCACGAAGCTCTTCAAGTAGTGGTTTCATTTCAAGGCCGGGCATGAATAGCTGGAAGATTTTTGCGAAACGTTGAATTTGGTTGAGATCTGAAACTAACGCTTCTGCAGCACCGGGGTATTGAACCTTGACAGCGACAGCACGACCATCTTTCCAAATACCTTTGTGAACTTGTCCAATAGAAGCCGATGCCGAAGGAGAATCATTAAATTCTGAAAAATTATCGCGCCATTCTTCACCAAGTTCCTTGGCTAGAACTTTATGAACCACACGAGCCGGTAATGGTGGGGCAGACTCTTGAAGTTTTACCAGAGTCTCTCGATAAGGTTTTGCAATATCTTCAGGGAGCGCGGCTTCAAATACTGAGAGCGCCTGACCAAATTTCATGGCTCCACCTTTGAGTTCTCCAAGAACTTTGAAAACTTGTTCAGCTGTTTTTTCTTGAAGTTCAGCAAAAGCGAAATCGGGAGATTGGCCGATAAGTTGTCGCCCAAAACCGAGCGCGCCACGGCCAGCGACGGAGAGTGGAATGCTGGCGAGCTTTGCGCTTCGCTTGGCTGTCTTCTCCGGAATCTTCTCGCTCATAGACGCATTCTCTGGGAGTCTCGGGTCAAGCGCGACTTGAATTAACTATTCCACCCGCATCCGCACGCGTGATGTTGTGACCAACGCTGTATTTGCGGCTCGGAATAGTTTCGCGTGCTCAGTATCTGTGACATTTGGTGATAAATGCTGGCCCGATTGTTGGAGAGCGCATTGACATCATGAGCAATGGCAGCCGCAACGCTCATTGCAAGTGCAGCGCTTACTTCTGGCGATGATTTAAATTGCCACTCGCTCTCTTCGCTAAGTCGAACGCAACGGACACATGCAGTTTTTCCAGGAGTCACGAGAGGCCCAATTCGAACTTCAGAGCTTGTGGTGTTATCAACCAACAAATAACGAGTATTTTCGGCCATCCATCGTTGAATGGCATCAGGTTGTGGCGTTCCTATACTGATAATCAAATCTGGATTGTGAATCGGTGACTTTCGATCATGAAAGAGAGCTGATGATTCCCTGATTTCTTCTATGACTTTTTTTCTGGAAGCTCCGTAATGCTGTCGAGTTACAAATCCTCCTGCAACATCACTCTCTGAAAGTTTGAGAGATGGATCTTTACTTCCAACTCGATTGATCACCAAGATATTTGCATAGCCCGATGCGCTAAGGACCCCAACTAGGAAATTAACTATCTTGCCCGTACCAAAGATGAGGATATGAAATTCGCGTCTTTTTAGAATCGAGCTTCGTCCGCCGTCGATATCACCGGGTGAAAAAGTAACCGCATCGCATTCAACCTCAATTCGATTGAGAGTTGATGCGATCGCAAAATCTGGGACCGCGTTATCTAAATCTGAAATATCTTCGATCCGGCCTATTTCGGGGTTGTAACGTCGCAGATAAGCAACAGGCGTCCGGTGAAGATCCACAAAATCGTGGCAGCGAAGTTCTTCAATCAATGAGAGCAAGACCGATTCACCTAAACCTACGATGCTTGCCAGTTCAGCAAGTGACTTCTTGCCATCGAAAAGGGAGATTAAAGCTCGCGTGCTAACCGAGTTACTCCAATCAAGTGGAAGTGCGGTGTAGCGCCATCTAGTCCCGATCCGTATTTCGTTCGGGTTCGCAGTGTTGTGGATGAAAACACCTGATTTGAGTGCCGGACGAATAGTCATGCCCGATCATGGATAAGAAGTCGGAGCTTGGTTGATGCGGTAATGCATTGATTGTGGATGCCACGCAGAAGAGTGAGTGTTGCGGTTAACGAAAGCTACGCTGCGTTGAAGCGAGCATAAGAAAAGCGCCCGTGCTTATGTGCACGAGCGCTCTCTTTAATTCGGTGTTTAGGCTTTACCTAAAATGCGATTGACTTTAGTCCCGCATGTGGGGCAGATGCCCTGTGCCATACGACGACCAGAGTCGGAGACCTTTACAGTTCCTTCGAACTGACGCTTCTCTTTGCACTTTACGCAGTAGGCCTCACCT
>Ga0208546_1000017_pt1 | contig 92635 bp, 91 predicted proteins | sample DEB19_08_DNA_4_FD_184528 | JGI IMG/M metagenome (GOLD analysis project Ga0208546, IMG submission 184528) | Aqueous microbial communities from the Delaware River and Bay under freshwater to marine salinity gradient to study organic matter... | ecosystem: Environmental > Aquatic > Marine > Coastal...
CTCATCGCTAACGGGGCCGCCGCGCGTGTACATCAGGTTCAGGACCATGATGTAGGCGCCCTTAAGTTCGAGGCTCATCTCCTGAGTGCCCTCGAAGAAGTCGCGCGGGTACATGGGGTAATATGGGAGGCTCATTCCCCGCCTCCCAACACCACGTTGCTCCGGTATTCCCAGAGCCCATCGATGCCGTCCTCAGTGCGGCGGCGGCTCTCCATGGCTTCCTCGCCGTAGAGCTTGCGAATGTCTCTGAGACGGGCAGAGACGCTGGCCTCTGGATCACGCTTTCCGGTGGTGGCCTGAATGCGGGCCTGTATCTCGGAGAGCGTGCGCCATTTGTTGTCGCTCATGGCAGTGATGACGCGGGTGAGCTGGGCTCCGAGGCGTTCTGCATCGAGGGTGGCGTTGAAGGTGCGGCCGCCGAATGCAAAGAGGGGGAGGTCTGCTATGTCGGGGGTCATGCGCCACCGCCGATCAGGTCGAGCTGCTTGGCCTTGGGCGCGGGCTCCTCGAACAAGCGGGGCTGGCGGTAGGCTTCCTCGATGCGGCGGCAGGCAAGATCGAACCACTTCGGGTCGCGTTCGATGCCCACGAAGCGACGCCCGAGTTGGAGGGCCGCGACGCCTGTGGTGCCTCCGCCCATGAAGGGGTCGCAGACCAGCTCACCCGGTTGGGTGAAGTCCGCGAGAATTTCCTGCATCAACGGGACGGGCTTCTCGGTAGGATGCTCACCCTGCCGTCCGGTATTGACGCAATGCGTGTAGACGCCACGCTTGCCGCCAGCGTTCCAGCGGCGATAGCCTGTGCCTGCCCAACAGGTGACGAAACATTCTGCGCCACGGGCCGCGCCTTGGCCGTTGAAGCGTGGTGAGGCGTCTGGCTTCACCCAGAAGCAGGTTGTGTCCCACTTCGCGCCGGCCGCTTGCAGCCCGTCACGCCACGCCCGTACACCTTCGGCCAACGTGAAGAGGATGACCCAGCCCGCGCTTGCAGCTGCGCACGCAGCAGCTATCTTGTCGCGGTCAGCATTAACGCCATCAAAGCCAAGCGTGGCGCACATCTCTTGCCCGTCTTTGCGCCGGATGCGCCCAACGGCCTCGTGCAGTTCGTCCTCGTAAGGTGGGTCGCTGACCACATGGTCAACCTCCCCAAGCGATGGAAGGATCTCTAGACAATCCCCCAGATACAGGGTCGCATCGCCAATGCGTTCGATAGCAGCTCTCATTTCCCGCCCTTCCCTTTGGCCGTGGGCTTCGGAATGGGCTTTGCCTCCCAGCCGGATTCCTTGCGGTTTGCGCGGACAAGCGGGACGTTCAGCTTGAGCCGTTCGTTCAAGGCGAGGGCCTGGTCATGCGGGATGCCGAGGAGCTTCCTGAACTCAGCCAGCGTTGTGGCTTTTGAAGCTGCTTCACGGGCGCGGGTGTCGAGGTCGGACATTATGCTGCCTCCCTTGCTTCAAGGATGGCGCGGCCGATCAACTCGGGGATTTGAGGGACTACGGCGTTTCCGAGGGCTCTAAGTCGGTCCACCCGGTTGGGAACCCCATTAGCCACTCGACCCACGTCGGGTTCAGAGAGCCACTGCACATCTGCCGAGCGGTATCCTCGTCCACGTTCCTGCGGATCAATTTCCGAGCGCCGCTGCCCCCGTCCAGGCCGTGTGCTCCCCCGCTCCTCCCTGCACTCGTCGGCGTGGGCCACAAGTGAATTGCTCGCCCGAGCAGCCCATTCGTGGGAACATTCGCGCACGACTTTGCTGTGCCGTCCTTCCAATCTCTCGCTGTCGGCGTTGGCCAAAAGCGAACCCAGCGATCCAGACTGACGCTCTTGTTCGTTTCCGGATTCAGCGTTTCCGATGAGGTAGATCGGCGCTCTATGTGATCCTGCGCTGTCGGCGTCGGGATGCTGTGGGTTGGCGACGATCCAAACCCGGTCCCGTATGTGCGGAGCGCCAACGGCGGAAGCCGGAATGCAGTGCCATTCCGCGTCATACCCGATCTCGGCCAAGTCTCCGAGAACTCGGTCAATCCCCCTTCCAAGGAGAGCTGAGACGTTTTCCACGATGACGATAGCGGGCTGTATTTCGCCAATAATGCGAAGGTACTCGCGCCATAAGCCAGACCGCTTACCCTGAATCCCTTCCCTCTTTCCCGCGTTCGAAATGTCCTGGCAGGGGAAGCCTCCGCAAATAACATCAACTGGTCCGACATCTTCGCCCCTGAGCTTGGTTACGTCTTCAAACTGGCGGACGTTGGGCCAGTGTTTTGCCAGCACGCGCCGGCAGAATGGGTCGATCTCGCAGAACGCCACGGTTTCAAATCCGCCCGTGCGTTCCAGGCCAAGGCTGAAGCCCCCAATTCCGCTGAACAGGTCGAGCACCCGCAGCTTCTGCGCGCCCGCCTTCGTTTCGCCGCCGTGATTTGCTAAGGGGATCTGGTCAGTCATGTGATCGGAAACTTCACTTCCGTTATTGGCTGGCAGTCAGGCGGGCCCGGCGTTCACAGCGCCGGGTTCGTTCGTTCAGAAAGTTGAAATTCTCGGGACGGGCTCAAAGTCGCCGCACCAGTCCAGATCCCCGATGGTCACTGGCCAGCGCGAAATTCCGCCGTTGTTTTCATGAAGGTTGTAGTCTGATGCGACCGCATCGTTGGGCGCGGCGTCCCACGCCATCTGCGAAAGGTACTGCACCAGAACGCGGTCAGTATTGTTGGCTGCTTGCGGAGCATGGCGCCGACAGTCGCCCGTTGCTGTCCCGTGCTCGCGCTCATCGCGTTCCCAGAAAAAGCAATCTTTGCAGCGATGCTTACCCATCACGCCCTCCCCGAGAGGAGCGCGCCAGCCAGATCAGCTCGGGGGGTCGGGGGGGACGGTTGAACTGTCTGGCTGGCGCTACCGACGCGCTGGCTTCTGCGCGCGGATTTGGTTGACAGGACGCACGGAACAAAATAGGAACCTTGTCCTATTAGAACGGGCGCTGCAGTTCGATAGGAGGCGCCTGATTCGCAAGCTAACTGGTTGAATTTGGCGCCTTTTTCGGCGATCCATTCCCCATTTTGGGGATTGCGCGCCGTCTCAATTCGCGCCTGACTGGTAGCAAGCAAACCATGAGCGTTTGAGGGGGATGGATGCGTGGAAAAGTGCTTGTAGATGGCCCGGTTGCCGTTGAAATCGCGGGCAATCTGGTGACGGTCAGAGGGGCAAGCGACGGGCAGCCCATTACGTTGGTTCTTCGTTTGGAGGATGCGCTTATCAGTGCACACCGGTTCGCTGTGGCGCATGAAAGCGCGCTGCGAGAACGCGCGGAATGTCGGATTATTCCCCTGCCCGCTCGTCATGCTGACACCGCTTGACGCTGGCGGGTCTTTTTCCCGGTAGATAGCTTCCTACGCTTTCGCGCAGCGGTCATTTCGATTAGGGTTCGTTCCGTTACAGGAAGCCCCCGCTTCTTCGCGGCCTTGACCAGCGAGGCCCAGTATTCAGGCGGGATGCGGTCGCGGAGACGCCACTGATGGGCTGTCATCCATTTTGCGTCGCAATCCGATGCGAAATCAGCCTGCGACGGCCAGAGGTCGATGATGTCTGCAACGGTCTTCATACAACCAGCATACATATCGTATGCGGGCCGTCAATACGCCTCGTATGACTTTTTGATATACATGCTGTATTATGGCGACGAACGAGGAAATTGGGGCCCGGCTGATGCGGGCGAGGCTGGCTAAGGAGCTGGGGCGGGAAGACGTCGCCAAGCGCCTAGGGATATCTGTCGCCACTATTCAGCACCACGAAAACGGCGTGCGCGGCATCAGGCGTGACGTGGCGGAACAGTACGCCAAGGCGCTCAAGTTCAATCTCGAATGGCTTTATACAGGCCGGGGTGATATGGCTGGCGGGCCCGAGACGGATGCGGATACAGCCGAGGTCATCTCGATCATGCCCGGCCTGGATGCTCGCCGCCGCGCCCAGCTCGCGGAATATGCGCGCTTCCTGACGACTCAGCGGGACAAAGAAAAGAAATAGGCCAACGGCCTAGGCGGAATTAACGCCGTCGCGCGAAAAAATCATACAATCCGTATTGACGCTGCTCATACGTCGTGTATGTTCGCCTCATCAACGGAGACGGCCATGCCAGCCACCCTCACCCTGAAAGCCAAAGTCAGCGGCCCCTGCGTGATCTGCGGCCGCCACACGGAACGCACGCTGACCAGCACTGGCGCGTCGATGGCTGAAGCTCAGGACGAGCTGCACGAGCTGACCCACCGCCCCCTGCGCTGCCCGCTTTGTGCGGACCCAGCCGAAACAGCTTTTCACCGGGAGTACTGAGAATGACCACCGCTGACACTATTGCAGCGAAAGGCTTGGCCGCTGGCAACGCCATCTGGTCCGCTATCGAAGCTGCCTATGACGCCGGGCTGAACTGGAAGCACGCGCGCCGCAACTTCGACCTCGCTGTTGAAGCGCTCTGCTCGGACATGCCGGACCATGAACGTCCGCTGTTCGAGGCCAACGTGTTCGCCGCCATCCCGATTGCGCATCTGAGCGCAGTGGAGCGCGCCGAGATTAAGTCCAACGCTTGGTCCGCATACGTCGATTTCAACGCCCACGATCAGCGTGGTGAGGCCGCGTGATGGCTCGCGAAATAAACCTTGGATGGGGTGACGGCACGCTGATGAAGCAGACCGGCGTGAAATCAAAAGAGATGGAGCGCTTAGAGCTTATCCGCAACGCAATCGTTGTTCTGCGGGTTCACGGATACATGGCTCCTGCTGCCTCCGACAAGGCCCGCGCCAAGCTGACGAAAGCGATCAATGCGGCCCTTATCGATCAGCGTGGAGAAGCAGCATGAGCGCGGCGTCGGAAGCGATTGCTGCGCTTTGCGAGCGGCTACGCAGTCACGCGGACAACGCTCCAGAGATTTCGCGGCAAAGCATCGACATAGACGCCGCCGCCTCGCTCATCCGCGCGCAAGCGGAGCGGGTGAAGGTGCTGGAGGCGGCGCTTAGTGGGTTGTTTGCGCGCCTTGATCATCCCGGCAACGGCGGTCAGCACGTCAATTATTTCCTTCGCTGGCCCGAAGTCGAAGCCGCCCGCGCCGCGCTCAACGCCCACCTGATCGCGGGGGCTCCTGATCTTCTGGCCGCTCTCGAAGACGCGTACCGCTTCATCAGTCAGCCGACCGCGACGGGGAAGGACAAGGCTGAGTACAGCATCCGCAATTACAATGCGCTCACCGCGAAAATCCGCGCTGCCATCGCCAAAGCCACTGGAGAAACCAAGTGACCCTCGCCCAAGAAATCCGCGAAGCCTTCGCGAAGATCCGCCAACGCTACGAGCATGACCACGATGCCATTGCCGGCGTCCGCGTCTCTCACATCAAGGCGACGGAGAAGCACATCGAAGCTCTGGAAGATCGGGTTGCGAAATGCACCTGCGACCATGCGCCTGGATTCGAGATCAACACCCGCCGGAACAACGGCCCGCTGGACGCCGCGCTTACGCTGAAGCGGTTCAAGCGGATGGCGGCGGAAGATGGAAGGGCGGTGCTGTGAGCAAGGGAACAATCTTGAGGCTTGTTGAACTCGTCAACGGTGCATCCGCACGAGCCACGGCTGAACATTTAGAGTTTCTGGACTTCCTCGAAACGCTCGTGGTCGCGTCTGGCCCTGAGGTATCGAAAGCATTCGGAAGGTTAAGCGTTAAAGCTGTTGGGCCTGATGGCAAGGAATTTGCTCCCGGCATTGTGCTGACCCCTGCGGATTACTTGTACTGGCGCACCGCAATCATAGAGCGTGGCGTCCGCTTCAGCGAAGGGGTCGCGAAGGTGAAGTCCGACATTTTCGACCGAATGTCGAACCTCAGCAACATCCATAACATGACGCCTGCTGAGCGCGCGGATTTCGTGGCGCTGGTGAAAGCTGAGCGCACCAAATGACCAACATCATCCCCGTGAACTTCCGCCGCTCTCGCTCCACAGACGCCCTGCTGCGTTCATTGCGCAGGATGGACGCAGCTGTCCACGGAGTCGAACAAGCCGCACGCATGGCAGAGCAACGGGCCGACTTGCTGGAGAAGCTCAGCGCAGCGATGGCGCGGGACTATGAACGCATCGCCATCAAGGCGGACAGCAAGGTCGTGGAACTGGTGGTGCGGAAATGAGCACGTACACGGAAAAAGAAGCTAAAGAGAGGTGGTGCCCGTTTGCGCGGGTCTGGAGCACCACGTCATACGGGTATGCCGCCGCCCCGAACAGGACAGAGGGTGGGCGGCACATAGGATCTGAATGCATCGGCTCTGCCTGCATGTCGTGGCGCGAAGATAAGCGCTTCGGCGAGCCCGGAAAACGTCCCGGCTACTGCGGCCTCGCGGGGAAACCCGAATGAGCGAAATGCTGTTCCACCCCATCGCATACGCGCTCGTCTTCATTCTCGCCGCAATCATTGCCCTGTGCGCGCTGACAGAACGGCGCGGGGCTAAACCTTTTGATCCTTGGAGGAAGTAAGATGGCTGACAGCGCAAACTGGCCTCTCGCCTCGATGATCGAAGAACTGTCGGCAATTGAAGCCGAAGAACGCGCAGCGATCCAGGCTGAGAAGGAAGCCAAGGAAAACCGCAAGGCCGTTGCCGACCGCGCCGCCGATCAGCGCGACCGCATCCGCGAGCTTATGCAGTCCGCTGGCGTTGCTCAAGACGCCTCGCCGCTGGCGAAAGTGTCCATCGTGAAGACGCCGCCGAAGCTGAAGGTGGAAGACCCCGACGCTGTGCCAGACGAGTTCTTTGACCTTGAGCCGAGCCGCAATGACGCCCGCATCAAGGCCCGCGTCATGTCCGGCATGGCCGTCCCCGGCTGCAAGATCGAACAATCCGAAACCCTGAAAGTGGAGTGGAAGAAGTGAAGCCCGATATTTTCTCAGGCGAGCAGCAGAAGCTCCTCGCGGACAACCTTAACCCCAAGCACGTCGCCAAACGCTCGCAGGCCGGGCAGTCGCTGTCCTACATCGAGGGCTGGCACGCCATCGCGGAAGCCAACCGGATCTTTGGCTTCGGCGCATGGGAGCGTGAGCTGGTCGAGTGGCGCGAGACGAACCGCGACCTTGTTGACGTGACGAAGAACAACCGCACCGAAAAGCAATGGCGCGTCGGCTGCGTCGCCAAGGTCCGCGTCACGGTTCACGGTGAAGGTGGCGCCCGGTCGCGCGAAGGCATCGGCTTTGGCTCGGGCTTTGCCCGCGACAATGCTCTGGGGGAGGCCATAGAAAGCGCCATCAAGGAGGCCGAGACGGACGCCATGAAGCGGGCGCTGGTCACGTTCGGCAATCAGTTCGGCCTTGCGCTCTATGACAAGACACGCGCCAATGTCGGTCCGTCGCAGATCGTCAATGACAATGAGGGCGACGACGAGGGCCAGGAAGAGGATGAGGCCCCCGCCCCGCTTCCGGTTCCCGAGCACAAGAAACGCGCGAATGGCCTGATCGAGAAGATCGAGAAAGCGCCGGATGCCGAAGCCGTCGATGCGTTGATGAAGAACGCTGTTCGGACGCTGACCCAACTGAAAGAGCACTATCCGCGCGAGTACAACCGCGTACAGGAGGCGCGCACGCTGGCGCTGGGCCGTCTGACGGCCATGATGCAGGCGGCTGAATGATGAGCCGCAAGCTTCTGGTCCTGTGGAACGATGAGAAGCGGCGCGAAGCTGCCCAGCTCTGCCTCACGGCAGAAAAGGAAACGCGCGTCACGTTCACCGATCCCAAGCGCACGCTGGATCAGAACGCACGCTTTCACGCCATGATCGGGGACGTTGCCAGACAGATCGGCTGGACCGACGTGTTCGGGCGCCCGATCCGCATGTCACCGGAGAACTGGAAGCGGTTTTTTCTCGCCATGTTCAAGCGCGAAACGCTTGTTGTGCCGAACGAAGATGGGACGGGCTTCTATGACCTTGGCGTCCGCTCGTCAGAGCTTTCCGTCTCCGAGATGTCCGACTGCATGGAGCTTATCTCAGCATTCGGTGCGCAGCGGGGCGTCAAATTCAAAGAGCATGCGGATGTTTGAGTTTCTAGCGCAAGGATTGCGGAGGGCGGGATGAGCATTGGGAACCAAAGCCATCAGGAAAAGGTTGTCTTAGCGGAAGTCAACAAGCTGATTGAGCGCCTTTCGCGCAAAGGTTTTGAATGCGTTGTCATGGTCAGCGCCACGGACAACACTGGCGGCGCCACAGTCGGCGCTGGCGAGTGGAGCGATGAGGTAAACCGCGCTGTTATGGTGCGTGAAAGCCTTCTGCGACTTCAGGACGAATACGTGCGGCTAATGACTTCGTTGGCTGTGCTTAGCGGGGAGACGGCTGGCAATGCCTGAAATCCCCGCCCCCGTGAAGCGCCGCCCCCTCACACGTTGGGAGTTCGCAGTTCTCTTCCTTGCCCAAGGCGGCAAGTGCGCAAAGTGCGGCTGCAAGCTGAAACGCGGCAAGGTCCGCGATGAGCATCTGCACGCGCTACACCTAGGCGGGACCAACGAACTCAGCAACCGCGCTCTCTGGTGCCTTCCCTGCACAAAGCCCAAAGACAAGACCGACAAGGGCCGGATCGCCAAGACCAAGCGGCTGAACGGCACAACGTCTAGCCAGGCATCGCGCCGCGCCGAACGTGGCCCGCAGATCCAGTCGCGCCGGACTATTGAGAGCGCGGGGTTCAGGCGTGACGCGAAATTCAAACGGACTGTGAGCGGAAAGGTAGTGCCGAGATGAACAACATACACGGCCTTGAGGTCGGCCAGAAACTTGTCCTCGCATACAGAGGCGAAGTCCATGGCGAGGCGGTTGTCACCAAGCTCGGAAGACTGTGGGCAACTATCGAGTACGGGGACACATGGAAAAGCATTGCCCGTGTAGCACTCGATGACCTGCGCGTACATGATGATGATCGCTTGTACGGCGAGGTATACCTATCTCGCGAGCACATGACCGAGACAATCGAAGCGGAGCGCAAGCGTCGCCATCTTGTTCGGTGCTGGTCGGACTTCTGTGGGCAGGCGACACACTACCGATTGCCAGAAGGACTGACGATTGAGGCGCTACAGGCAGCCGCAAATTTGATCGGCTTCACCCTCCCCACTCAGGAGCAACCCAAGTGACAGACGTAACTCAACAGCTAGCTGATGCGCTGCGGCCGTTCGCAGATAGTCTAGTGGCGCAAGAAAACGTAGACCATCCATCACAGGACTGGCGCGAGGAGACTGACGATACAGTTGTCAGCATCCAGACATCGCATCAGCGCAAAGGTATGCCAGACCTTTCGCCCGACCACACGCTTTGGGTTGGCGCGTTTAGACAGGCACGCGAAGCCCTCACCGCCTTTGAAGCATCCCGCGCCGCGCCTGATGATGTGGTGGAGAGGGTGGCGAGGGCGATCCTTAAGAACATCGTGCAACGCAAGCGCGAAATCGCTGGCCGCGCCTCTCTTGAGGCTGACGAGTTTGACGAGATGTGCGCGTATGAAGATGCCCGCGCCGCGCTCTCAGCCCTTCAGGCGCCTGCGGGGGACGAGGCCGCGCTCGCCGATCTGGCACTCGACTATCTCCACCTTGCGCAGCCTGAGTTCTGTTCCGCGCGCTGTCCGTCAGTTGGCCGCGAAGGCGAGGCGATCCCGCATCGGCCAGAGTGCGTCAGCATGCGGTCGCTTCTGGACGGCCTGCCCTTTGCGACGCCCGGCGCGACCATCTCGACGGGGCTGATGGCCAAGCTCAAGAAGCTCGCCAACTATCTCACAGAGCAAGGCGAATACGAAGCCTGCGATCTGATCGACACGGTTGTGGATCGTCTGTCCGCTTCGCCCCCGACGCCAGCGCGAGACGAGGGGCTGGAGGCGCTGCGGGAGTTGCTGGACGAGCACGATAAGGCGCATGGCGAAACGAAATACACGCCAGCCAAACAGCCGCCCTACTCAATGACGATGGATGGCCTGCATCGCCAGACATTCGCGGCCATGTACGCCTACGTCCGCAACAAGCTGGCAGTAACCAAGCGTGGGGAGGGGTAGATGGCTACGCACGAACTCAAGACATGGACCGCGTATTGGGATGCGGTACAACGCGGCGAAAAACTATTTGAGGTTCGCAAGAACGACAGGTTCTTCCAAGCGGGCGACATCGTAAAGCTCTATCGATTTGACGGTGAGCCGACCGCACGCTGCTACAAAGACCAACGTGGCGACACTTCCAGCTACCCAATGCCAAGCGGGACTCTGACCTTCCGCGTTGGCCCAATCCTGCAAGGCGGGCAGTTCGGCATCGAACCCGGCTACTGCGTTTTTTCGCTTCTCCCGCTTGAGCCACAGGAGCCCCGGTCATGACAGACCTTGATGTTGACTGGGATCAACTAGACGCGGAGGCTAACGCCTTTGCGATTGAACTCCTAATGCCAGAGGAGTGGGTGCGCCGCGACGCTGCTGGCGTTGATCTCCTCGATGACCACAAAATAGAGCGTCTTGCGAAGCGCTACAGGGTGCCGAATGCGCTGATGGCATTTCGGCTGGGGCAGCTGTTTGCGAGGACAAGTCAATGAGCACGACGCAAGAGCTGATCGAGCATCTTCTCGCGGACTGTTACTGCGATGGGCGCTGTTATAAGTGCGAAGCCGCTGACCGCCTCGCCTTCCTCGAAGCAGAAAACGCCGCGCTGAAGGCGAAGCTGGCGGGGGTGGATGAGAAGGCGCTGGAGGTGGCTGAAGGAATTTATCGCGGCTCAACATCGTTCAGTCTGCGCGACAAACTGGCCGACGCTATCGCAGCATATCTAGCAGCAGGAAGGGACGGAGAATGAGCGCCCGCGCAGTTCTTGGAGGCGGTGGATGAGCCCCGCCGCGCTCAATCGCAGACAGGCTGCCGAGTTCGTCGGGGTTTCCCCTGCGACCTTCGACAAGCTGGTTGAGCGCGGCCACATGCCTAAGGCGCGTCAATACCCTGACACACGCCGCCTTTTCTGGCTGCGAACTGAGCTGGAGGAAACGCTTTACGAATTGCCAACCGTCTCCGCTAACCCTTGGGCTGGGGTTAAGATATGAAGGCGGCCATGGCGCTCGGTAACTGGAAGCACGTACACCGCGACGTGGACCGATATGGCAAGGTCCGCTTCTACTTCCGCATTCGCGGCCAACAGAAGATCCGCCTTCCCGATGACATCGAAAGCGAGGCGTTTGCCCTCGCCTACTTCGCCGCCAGGAATGGGGAAGCATCCGCAGACGCCAAGCCGATGAAGCCGCGCCGGGGAACGTTTGCCTATATTGTCCGGTCCTACCTCATCAGCCCCGAGTTTCGCGCGCTCAGCCGCTTGACGCAGGCCCCGCGCGAAAGGCTGCTGGACAAGCTCACGGCCAAGATCGGGCAGATGCCTGCCGTGATTGATCCGCAGATCATCCGCAGGGCGATCAAGGAACGGGAGTTCGCGGCCGGCAAGGAATTGCTTTCAGCCCTGCGTGCTGTCTACCGCCACGCCATAGACGAGGAACTGGTGACGCTGGACCCCACCGCAGGCGTGCGCCGCAAGAAGCACAAGAGCGACGGCCACCGGACGTGGACCGCGGAGGATTGCGCGGCCTATGAGGCCCGCCACCCGCTGGGAACGCAGGCGCGGACAGCCTATGCGCTGGGGATCTACACGGCGCAGCGGATTGGGGATGCTGTCAGGATTGGCCGCGTCCACGAGCGCGACGGACGGCTCCGGTTCACACAGGCGAAGAACGCCGGGCGCCGGGCTGTCGAAGTGGATATTCCCATTGTGCCGCCCTTGCGGGCTGCGCTGGACGCATGGCAGGGCAAGGGCCTGACCTACCTGGAGACAGGCTATGGCCTGCCCTTCAAGCAGGGGAAGGGCCTACAGAACAAGTTTCGGGAATGGTGCCGGGAGGCAGGGGTTCACCCCAGATGCTCATTCCACGGGCTCAGGAAGGCCGCTGCGGCGCGAATGGCCGAGGCAGGTTGCACGCCTCACCAGATCATGGCCGTGCTCGGGCACTCGACGCACCAGCAAGCCGCGACCTATACGGCCAAGGCAGAACGAGCCGGAATGGCGACGGAAGCGCTGGCAAGCATCTACGGGGCGCCCCAACAGGCCCTTCCCCCTGCCCCAACAGGGGCAAAAGTCTTGCGCAATCAAGCGGCTAAAAATCCGCTGGCAGTCCCTAGGGGAAACGCAGCCGGTGAATAAAATCAATCACTTACGCGACTTGTTGGGGATTTCTCACCGCATTCAGAGTCAAGGTCTTATAAGACGCTTGCCCCAACAATTCCACTCTACCCGCAGGAGCTATCTATGAACCCGAAGTTGGAACGAGCTTTCGCCGCCATGTGGGATGCCGCCCCGGAGGTGAAGCCGTGAGCGCGACAGTGAGAGAACGTAGCTGGGGCGAAGCGACGGTTCGCTTTCTGCTCGGAGTAGTTGGAACCGTTGGCGGCATCGTTGCCGTCATAGCAGCCTTTTGGTTCTGGGGCTGGTACATCAGCCTCGCGGCGCTCATGCTTTGTTTTATCGTGCAAAGCGTTCGAGCAATTCGCGCGATAAAGGAGCGCGATCACGACAAAGCATACGACGCCACTCTCTATGTCCTAGTGCTGGGCATCGTTTGTTTTACGATGGTCGCAGTAACATTTCACTGGGATAGAATGGGCGGTGAAACGCCGCTAGCCGCCCCGGAGTTCAGCAATGACGCAGGCTGAGGAGAAGATGGGATGAGCGAAGTTCAGAACGTTCCTTACACGTTTGAGCAGACCGTTCACTGGAGCGGACTGGACGGACGCAAGACCTCATGGACGACTGAGGGCCGCGATCTTCATATGGTCCGCGTCACCGCCTGTCGCAACGCTGCGCACTGCGGCTGGAAGCCGAAACGCTGGTGGCAATGGTGGCGCTGGGACGACACGCCGAACCCGAGCGCGGAAGTGATGGAAGCCATCAGGGAGAAGATGGGATGAGCGAGTGGCTTCCGATTGAAAGCGCGCCGAAGGATGGGACCGAAATTCTAGTCGTCTGGTTTGATCTTGGGCGGGCGATGCAGACAGTTGCGCGTTGGGACAGAAACGTTCAGGGCGGATGGTACGGCGCAATGGGCTGGATGGTCCCCGGTTATCAGGGTTTGGCGCGTTGCGGAGTGTCGCCGCCTCCGGTTTACTGGATGCCCCTGCCCGCTCCCCCTCACCACGGCTCCCGCTGAAGCATCACAGCCGTGAGGCAAATGAACTCGAAACAGAACGCTGTGTAGAGTATAAGCTTGATACGGTCGGACATGGGCAACAGCCCCCGGCCCTAAAGCCGGGGGAGTAGGCGGGAGGCTAGGCGTTGTTCTTGCGAACCTGACGCCATGTGAAGATGCCGAGCGCGACCGCTGCGATAAACGGCACAAGCTCAGCAAATCCAGGAATGGGCTTGCCGCCCGTCAGAACATAGCCGACATAGGCTGCCGACGCTGTGCCGATCACGTCCAAGGCGTTGTCGAGCGTCACTTCAAACTTCATGATAATCTCCTTAGAGGTTGCACCCAGCCGCCAACCATTGGGCCACGTTGTTCGTGGCGTATGCCTTCGCGTCTGGCGGCCAAGTATCGTATGCTTCAGACGTGATGGCCTGCGGGGTTTGTCCCCTACAGAACTCTATGAGGAGCTTGACGCGCAGATCATCAACCGGCTTTGTCGCGTCCTTCACCTCGGAATAGGACGCTCCCGATTTCGTCTGGCACGCTATCAGCAGTGGGATAAACAGCGCCACTATCGCGAGCCGCAACAGCTTGGTCCGCATGGTTTCGTTCCTCTGAAATGATTTCGCTGGTACGCTCGGTTACTGCGGCCTTTATCTCCGCTTGCTTCACTTGGTCCGACTGCTTCTGCTTTTCGCGCCCGCGCCGCTCGGCGTTCATGTCCACGAACTTCAGAAACAGGATCACGCCGATTGCCCACAGCACCCAATCAGGGATGCGCTTGATCCATCCCCAAAGGGTCGATCCGATCATTGCGAGGTTCATTTCAGCGGCCTCTTCGCTTTGACCTTGCCCCACTGGTAGAGGATCACGCCCACCAGCACGACAGCGATCCATGAGACGAACTCGCGCGTGGTTTCGTTCGCCATCCACTTCGACCAGTCCGTTGGGATGACGTGCGTTGTGCCAATCGCCGTGACCGCAAGGCCCCAGAAGCGACGGCTTAGAAGCATGTCCTTCGGGTCCGTCAGATCCACCGGAAGCGGGTCTTTGGGCGGCGGTAGCGGAGGCGGCGGGGGCTCAGGCGGTGGCGCTGCCTTCACGGGCGGCGCGGGCGGTGCGGGCGGTGCAACGGGTGCCGGTGGCGCTTGGGGGGCTGGGGGGCTATTGGGTCCAATCGCCACCGGCTTTGCCTCGGCCTGCCCACTGCCAAGAGAAGCAGGCGTCGGCAACGGTTTGGCAGGAGCAGCCGGCGGTGGGCTGGGTGGCTCCGCCGGCTGTCCCGCCGCTGGCGCCGGTACGGACACCGGAGCCGCAGGGGTGGTGAGAACAAGCTCGTCCTTGTCCTCGATGATGGTGACGCTCGCCTCTGGCTTCGGCGGGGGTACAAGCTCGGACCACGGCTTGGTCAGCGTGGCGCTGGTATCAGGCGGGCGCGACGTATCCAGCCGGGCGCGCATAAGCGTGTCCTCAAGCGTGGTCGTGGCGTCGGGATCAATCTCGCCATTCGGCAGGGTGCCGAACTTGATGACGGAGATGCTGCACGCGTTTTCCCACGGCAGATCATTGAACACGCACGCTTCCGCTAGGCGGCGGCGGTACAGCCCTTTGAGCGGCTTGCCCCCTGCCCGGCAATTGCGCGGAAACTCCAGCAGGGCCGATCCGTAGGAGCCAGGATCGAGAACCTTGCCCTTGTCCGTCACCCCGCCATTCAGCGCGGCTTTCATGGAGCGCGGGATATAGCCAAGGTTGAACGCCAGCGAGCATAGCGCGTCGAACTCGCTTTGTGTAAGCTGGACCTGCACGCTGTCACGTACGATCTGCGCATGCTTTGCAACGTCGGCTTCGAGCAGCGCATCGGCCTCGGCAAGCGTGATCTGCTTTCCGATCACCACGTCAGGCCCGGTATGGCCATAGCCCACCGTTGCAACGCCGATGACATCGCCATAGCCGGTAAGGCTCAGGCCCTCAAAATGCCGGATGAGGTCAAGCGCCGCCTTTGATGGCAGCAGCTCACTCGGCGGCCTTCGGCGCAGAATTGCTATCGCCATCGTCTTCCTTGTCCTCTGTCAGGTCTGCTTTCGTGGGGCGCGTCTCGCGCATGTACTCGATGACTTTCTGGAGCTTCTCGCTGCGACGCTTGCGGGCGGATTCCTCCCCGCCCTTCGCACCGTTCTCCTGCGCCTGCTTGCGCTTGGAGAGCGCCATCTGCACGGCCAGCAGGGCTTGCGCGCCGACGCTGCCGCAGGCTTCCAGAAGCACCACCCAGAAGATGGCAAAGATGTCGCGGAAGATCAGGCCATCGAAGCCCGGCCAGTAACGCGCGGGGGCCTGGAACACTGCGGGCAGCGCAGGATCGCCTATGGCCTTCGCCGTGGCCGTCTGCTTGGCTTCCAGTCGGCTGTTCTCTGCCGCCTCGATCTTGTCGTCCAGCGCGTCCAGCTTGGCCTGAGCCTCGCTCTGGTATCGCGCGATGTTTGCCTCGTAGGTCGAGACATCATCGTTCTTCGAGTTGCCGTCATCCAGCACGAGGTTCATCGACTGGCGGGCAGCGGCCACAAGCTGGTCACGGTCCGCGCGGATCGCGGCTTTCTCGGTTTCCGCCCGGCTGATGATTGAATCCGCCGTCTCGGTCGATGCCGATTCCGTCTGCGTGATTGCCGCGTTCTTGCGGTAGTGGTAGTCATTGCCCTCTGTGACGAAGCCAAGGGCGGCGATGCCGCACGCCACAAGGCCCATGGTCCAGATGAAGCGCAAGGTCCGTCCGGCCGCAGGGTTCAGCTTGTTGGTCTTCAGCCAGACGATGGCAAGGCCGCCAAAAATGACGAAGGTGCGGAACACGATGCCAGCGGTCTGGAACGTCAGTTCCATTCCGGGCGGGGCCAGCGAGGCATAGAACTTCGCGTCCCAGACATAGAGCGTCAGGCACGCAAGGCACACAGCCGCCCAGAGCGCGCTGAACGTGACGAAGGAAACGGTGAAGGCGGGGGCGTGGTCCTTGATCCAGCGGCCCGCCGAAAGCCATTCGGCTTTGGTTGGCAGCCTCATCGGCCCATCCCCTGAAACTCAGCCCAGCGCTCCAGGCCGAGCTGGAGCACCGCGAAGATGCCGACAGCCATCAGCACCCATCCGAACACCGGAATGCGCGCCCAAGAGTTGATCTTCTGCTGGTCCTGTAGCGTGTTGACTTCGCGCTTGTGCGTGCCCAGCTCATTGCGCAGGTGGTCGATTGCTTCCGTGAGCTTCTGGAGCCCGTGGCGGACTTCCTGACTGTCCGATGACAGGGACGCGAACTTGGAGCGCATCTCGCTCTCTATGGCGGCCACCTTGGCGACGATCTGTTCCACGTCTTCTCCATTTGCCTTGCGCTTGCGAAGCTGTTCGACGTCCTCCCCGAGTTCACGCAATTCACGCTTGATCGCCTTGAGGCGCTCGTTGACTTCTTCGTCCATGTTTCCCAGCCCTTCCGTGCAGTCCTAGGCGTTGAGCCACTTGCCCAGCGCCTGCCTTCGTTCCAGATCCTGCAATCGCTGCATCTGATCTTGGGTTAGCCCCACCGAGCCATCCGGGTTCGGTTGCAGCGATGGCGATTGCAGCACATGGCGCAGCTCTTTCATTTCCAGCGTCAGGCGCTGACGAGCTTCTTCCGTTGTCTCGTCGGAAAACATCAGGTCTGCGAAGTTCTCCGACAGGTCGGTGACAGGAGCGGCTTTCAATCGCCCGTCCTCGCCAGAGTGATGGCCCAGAGCAATGCGCATGTTCCGCATCATCTGCGCGACAGCTTCCGCCTCTGTCGGCTCAGGATGCTCATTGGCCGCAGCAAACTCGCTTGCCTGCGCAACGGCGCTTGCCAGAAACCGTTCCAACAGCGCGTCGGATAGATGAAGCTCCCCGATGTGCGACGCCAGGATTTCGCGGTCTTCCGCGTTGAATAGCTCGATGCCCATGTGATGCTCCCTAGACCGGCGTGTTCACGGTTGAGCCGGCGCCATCGACCCAGACGCTTCCGGCAGTCGATCCAACGGCCCAGACAGGCTTGGACGCTGTGGAGTTCCACACCATTTTTCCAGCCGCCTTGTTCGCCGTGTTTACAGCGTTGGTGATGTCGTTAAGTTGCGTGCTGGTGTAGCTGACCGTGCGAATGCCGCGCGCGGCGTCAACCACCGTGTTCGCGCCAAACATGGCGAAGCCGTTGGCATGGCTGAAGCGCGCGATTTCAGTGATGGACGCAGAACCGGCCGCGCATGCCTCGATGCGCCATTGCCCTTCCATGTCGGTTGAGCTTGGCGTCGCTGCGAAAACGTAGTGACGGATATAACCGGCGTCACGGAATGCGCTGGAGGAATAGCCTCCCGCCGTGATGCGGAATGTCTCGTCAAACTGGTTGATGCTGCTAGGCGACGCAATCGTGCCGCGCGCCGAGTAGCCGATGATGCCGGGGCCTAGCGCGCTCGATCCATGGCGGCGCAGGGTGTAGTTCGTCGTGCCCTCGCCTGATGTCGTGATGCCGACAGATGAGCCGCCCGCGAGGCTTTGGGTGAAGAACTCGTTGAGCGTGACCGCCTGGTCAATCGTCCATGCGCCGCTGGAATTGGACTGCAAGCCACGGCGCACGGTTGCCGATGGCGTGGGCTGCGTGGTCTGGTAATAGGCGTTCCCGTCATCGCAGGAATAGCCCGATCCCGTATGGGCCCAAGCAGTATGGCTGAAGCTCTCGCTGTAGAAGGTATTCCCTGCCACCGCTGCAATGGCGTCGGCTTCCGCCGAGCTGATGAGCATATGCTGCCAAGTCACAGACCCGGCAGAGGCTTTCGAGTTGTGGAACTGGTTGCCGGTGATGGCGACGGTTGCATGTCCGCCAAGCAGCACGCGCAGGCCGTAGACGTTGCCGGATGTGGCGCCCGCAGTCGTGATGTCGATGTGGTTGCCGGAAATGACCATCCGGGCAGCCTTGTCGAAATACGCTTCCCCGATGCCGCCGGAATACATCTGGCAGTTGAGGAACTTCGCGCCGGCAGAGCGTTCGGCGTAGCAGTTGTATTTCGTCGTGCCGCCGTTGCCGTAGAAGACGCAGGTTTCCAGAACCCAATCGGCAAGCTGCGTCGATGAGCCGTCCTCGCCGTACCAGCCTTCCTCATCGTTGAGCTGGAACGTGCAATCCTCGTCAAACACGTTTTCGGCCATGCCGTTGCTGACAGCCGTGGAATTGGCCGACAGCGCCGTAAGCAGCAGGCCCTTGCCTTTGGAGCTTTGCACCGTGAGCGCCGAGCAATGGCTGCGGTAGGTGCGCAGGATCATCGCAGGCTTGGCAACCGACTGGTTCGACTTGTTGCCGTCAACCGTGAAGTGCGTGTACCGGCCGCCCGTGTCCACGTATGAGTTATTCTGAATGTAGCCCTCGGATGCCAGAACATAGGTGTTTGAGCTGGCGGGCAGTTTCAGGATCGAAGTATCTTCGTTGACGCCCTCGATGTCGGTGTCTGGCGGGATGCTTAGCCCTTTGCAGTAGATCGTGCCTTCCGGCAGGATCAACTTGCCACCCGTCGCCGCTGTCAGCGCCGCCTGCATCTGCGTCGATTGGTCGGACGTGGACCCGATCGTCACATAGTCGGCAGCGTAGACAATGCCGCTGTCCGTCGTGATGTCCTTGATGTCGTCAGTCCATGCCGCCAGCGTTTTCGAGGTTCCGCCCGTGGATGTGACTGTCAGGGTGGACGCATCGCCAGAGCCGATTGCCTCCTGGAACGAGTTCCAGTTATCGACGTCGGCGTAAGTGATCACGAGCGTTTCGCCGCTAGCCGTGTAGTCGGCCTCCAGCAGCGTCGTCGCGCCGTCCGATGTCTTCACAACGAAGGTGAAGTTCGTGGTGTCGTCGAAGTAGAACTTGATCTTGCCGTCCGCATCCGAGACGACAGGATTGGCCGCCGCAGTGGTCAGCCCGACGTTGGTGTAAACGGTCTTTGGCGTCGTGGTGTTCTTGTTGTAGGTGTAGCACTTCGCGCCAGAAGCCGCTGCGCTATTGAGAACAGCGTTGTGGATGAAGACGGCTGCGGTCACTTGGCGTTGCTCCAAATGCTGAAAGCCCGCTGCGATGAGCGGGCGAAACGTTGAGCTGGTTGTGGGGTTAGTTCTTTACGGGCGGGGGCTTGGGGGCGCTTTCCGGCGGTGGCGCATTCCGTAATGCTTCAACAGCATCAGGGCCACGCGCCTGAATTTCGCCCTTCATGCGCGCATTGAAAACGGCGTCATCAAAGAACATTGGGTCAACGTCAGCAGCGGCGCGGACTGCACGCTCGGCGTTTTCGACAACCTCTGGAGCTGCCCTCTGCTTCTTCAGGTGCGCAGCATAATCCGCTAGTTCCCGCGTTGCGGCTTGCACGTCTCCACCGTGGCGACGAATAGCCGACGCGGCCACAAAGTAAGGTGGCGGCTGATTAGGGCCAGCAGGCGGATATTTAGCCTCGATGTATGCGAGATGGTCGGACGGAGACAGGCCGAGCGTGGCGGGGTTTTGTCCGGTTGACGCTCCAGGCGCCAGCGCGTTGCGAGGTGGTTGCGCGCCTCCGCTGCCAGGTGGTGACCCCGGCGGGTTCTTGCGGATCTGACCCGCTGGCGGGATCGGCGGCGGAATGCTGCCCGGGCTTGGTGTCTGACCCGGAAACAGGCGCTTCATCGCATCATCCGGCGACGACATGAGAATGTCACCGATGGCGTTCAGTTGCTCCTCGGAGTATCCAGCCCTGCGCACCATGTTGATGATGTTGGCGGCCCCGCTGATAAGCGCATCCTTGAAGTTTCCGCGCGCTGCGCTTTGCCCCATCTGCATCAGCGCATCGCCGGTTGCCGACGGCCCGCCGCGCAAGACCTGCGGCGTCACCGAGTTGATGTTGGGGTTGATGCGGGCGCCTTTCTGGGACAGTTCCGCCTCGATACCAAACTTGCGCGTGATGCCTTGCGCAGCCGGATCGCCAAACACGGCCTTGAGACGCTTCTGAAAGTCCGGGCTGTTGATCCGGCGCGGCGTCAGTGTCCCCCGCTCAACGCTCCCGACGATGTTGCGCAGAACGCCAATCTGGTAGGCGTCCAACTCCTGCCCGGTGAGCGCCGCAACCTCGCGTTCGATGTCCTGCGCCACGCCGCGACCCTGCAAGGCGCGCTCGCCTGCTTTCAGTCCGGCCTGAATACGCGGAGCCTCGCCGCCTGCCTCGCGCGCTGCGGCATACGAACTGGCCGCCAGCGGCGGAACCTCTGCTCCTGTGGCCGCCTGCGCCGAAATCGTGTCAAGCTCGGTGACAAGGGCTTTTCTGATGCCTTCAAGGTCATCAATTCCCTGCCCGTTGGCGACGCGCTTGGTGATTTCCTCATCCACAAGCTGCTTCAGCTCGTCATAGACCTTGAGCGGCGGCATCTGGTCGGCCTGACCGATCAGCGGGACAGCCTGGTTCTGCACGCGGTTCACAGCGATCGGATACAGGCTGCGCAACGTCGGAGAGTCGCGCACGATCCGTTCAAGGTTTGCCGTCTCGGCAAATGGCGCGGCCTCCGCAGCCTCATAGAGCGGCGCAGCCTTGGCCCGGCTGGTCTTCACCATCTGCTCAAGCGAAGCGTAAACCTCTTCCGGGTTCAGCCCTGTTTCGTCGGCAATGTCTTTCAGGAGCCTGCTGGGCAGTCCTGCAACGCGATCTTCAAGGATTGCCATGGCTTTTTCCGCCGTGGTTCCGGGTTGGCGCGTGAGCGACACCAGATTGGACAGCGTGTTCTGCGCCATCTCGCCGGCCATGACGGGCTTGTCGCCATACTTCGCCGCGCGACGCGCAAAATCCTCGACCGTGACAATGCCTGACCGCTCAAAGGATCGGCGGGCAGCATCCGTCGCAATGCGCCGATTGTTCGCCGCGACTGCGCCCGGCATGATCGGCTCAACGATCTTTGCGCCGACGCCGGACAGCGCATTGACAACGGGGCGCACGACAGGCGCAACGATCGGCATGGCCGCGCCAAACGCGGCGCCATAGGCCGCATTGGTCTGTGCAGCCGCAAGCCGTTCAGGCGACATAAGCCCGGGCGATTCCTCTCCTTTCGCCAGAGCCTCGTTTTCAGCCCCTGCGGTATAGCCGAAAGCTGCGCCGCCCGCCGCGCCCTGCGCGCCAAGGTTCAGCACCTTGCCCATCAGGTTGATCGGCGCGCTGCCCGACTTCATGAGCGCATTTGTGATTGGAGAAACCAGCTTGCCGCCGACTTTGCCTGCCATGGCGCCGGGCTGGAGGAAGCCAGTCACATCGCCAGCGGTTGACCAACCGGGCTCATCATTCCGGGCATCGCCCATAAACTCGCGCGCCTGTCCCTGCCGCTGCGCATAGGACTCGGCCCATGATGGCGTTGGCGCGTTCGGGTTGGGCGTGGAATAGCGATTGGCGAGCTGGCCGACCTGATCGATTGTGGCGTTGATCGCGCCCGCAATCTTGTCGCCCTGCCCGAACGTGGCAGAGTTGATGTTGGCCGATGCCCATGCGCTGAACGGGCTGACTTTCTCGCGCCCCTTCTTGACCGGCGATGTCGGCACGCCGTCCACGAAGAACTTGCCGTCCTTCATCGATGACAGCGGGACGGCGACGAAATAGTCGTTGAAGTTGTTGCCCGTCTTGGTCGGGACCGGCCTGTGGACGAGGATTTTTGCCTTGTTCGGGTCGTTGTCTGTGATGAAATAAGCGTTGTTGTCCTTGCCCGGAAACGACATCTTGCCGGGGCCATAGGCCGCCGCAAACGCTTCCATTGCAGACGGGTCTACATACTTGTTGGCCGGCGCCTGCGAGCTTCCCACACGCGACAGGAGGTCCGAAGCATAATCGCCCGTCGGGGCCACCGTCGGCTGGTCTGGCGTTGCGGTAGGCGTCGGTTGTGGATTGCCAAGACGCGCCAGAAGGTCGGAGGCGTAGTTGGCTGGCGGCGATGGCCCCTCGGGACCGCCGGCGCCCATGCCAACCATGGCGGGGCCGCGCTCGGGGGCCGCAGGCTTGCTCAGATCCATGCCGCGCGGAGCCGTGTTGGCGATCATCTTCGGAGCACGGGCGGGGTCATTCTCCGCCGGCGCCATGGCGCGGATGTCCGGCCCGCCAGGAATGTTGCCATCAGGCGAAAGCGATTGCCGGTACTGGATGCCGGGGCCGATCGGGCCCATGGCGTCCATGCGCTGGTTGAAATCCCGGTAAAACTGCTGGCTCTGTTGCCGTTTCAGTGCATTAGACGCCTGCTCAGCCTTGCGCGCCTGCGTCGTTTCGTAAGATGTCTTTAGCTCACGGGCAGCTTTCTCGGCCGCTGCACGTTCTTTCTTCGTGAGCTGGGGTGCGGTTGCCATGGATAACCCTGAATGAGCGCAACAGATTTTGTGACCGTCCTCGCGCTAGGCGTGGTGGTCTGCGTGGCAGGCTATGGATTGCTCGGAGACGGACGGCGCAAACCGTCCAACGAAATGATTGACCCGAACAACCAGCAGCGAAGCGCGTTCAACCGGCTTCGCCTTCCTCGGGACAACCCGCATCTGTGGGCGGATCAGATCGAGGATTGGTATGTGCGGGTCAAATCGCACATCTATTTTCTATACACTCTGATCGGCGCGCTGGTCGCCGTTCTGTTTGTCCACCTGATAGTTCACTGAGCGCCTTCGACGCGCGCCCATTCGGCAACCAGCGCCCGCTGGCGTGGCGTCAGCGCCGCAAGCTGCTGGTCCGAGAACGGAACCTTGGCCTTGAGCATGGTCAGCAGATAGACGTTGCCGGCGCGTTCGATGAAGTCGTCCAAGGCGCGCTGCGCTGCTTCATCGCTCTGGTTGTAGTTCTTGAGCCGCGATTGCGCTTGCTGCGCCGCCAGACCTTCGCGTTCCGAAATCGGGCCCGAGCCTCGCAACGCATTGACAGCCTGCAGGAACGCCTCGCCGCCAAGCTGGTCAACCAGCGCTTGCGCTTCTGCGTCGGCTCCAAAGCGTGCGCCCATCGCGCCTGCGCCTGCCTCGACGGGACCGCCATAGAGGCCCTTGAACCCTTCGTGGTTGCGGAGCTGCTCGGCAACGCCAATGACGTTGCTAAGCTGCGCGGCTGCCGCCGGAAGCTGGATCTTGGCGTCTGTCGCGGCCTTGCCGAGAGCCGTGATGCCCGCGACCGTTGCAGCATCTTGGCCGACCTTTTCCGGGGCCACAACTTGCTGAAGCGTACCGGGTCCCGCGTTGCGGTTGAACATATACGGCGTATCGCCAGCCATGAGTGTGCCGTAGTTCTGGCGGGCAATGGCTGGCTTTCCAGAAGCCGGGTCTTCTACCACTTGCGATGTCCCGTCCCGGAACATCTTAAGGAGGCGCCCATCCGACAAAGGTTGTACGGACTGCACCCCACCGTGCGCCAAATCCGCGCCATCAGCCGTCGGCCTGTTTGGAACCGAGAAAATCTGGTCGAACTCGCCGTCTTTCACCGTGCCAAGCACGTCTCCGGGGCCCAGTTTCACCGGGGCGTTCAGTAGCGCCTGCTGGTAAGCCGTCATCGGCTCCGGCGTCGGCGGGCCCATGCCAAGACGCGCCGAGAGCGCCGCGATCTGGCCATCAAGCGCCTGGTCCGTGAACTTGCTGGGGTCGAGCGGCATCTGCGAGACGTCCTGCCCCACGATCTGGGAGATAACGGGCGCGTTCTGCTTCCACCACACCGCGCGCTGCTGTTCCGGCAATGACCGCTGCTGCTGCATCAGCGCAAGGGTCTGCTTGGCCTTGTCCATCTGGTCGGCTTTCGCGGTATCGCGCGATTGCTGCCAGCCCTGTGGATCAAAGCCGCGCCGGAATCCATCGATCGCGGTTCCGAGGCTCTGCAACAGCGCGTTCTTCGGCTGCGGCGCCGGGGTCATCTGCGGGGATGGCATGGCAGCGGCAGAGCGCGTCATCTGACGCCCGGCGCCGGCCAGAGCGGGCGCGGAGACGCCGCGCACCATCGGATCGTTTGCCGCCATAGGCGCCGCACCTGCGAGTTGCGGCATCAGCATGTTGACTGCCATCAGTCCCACCACCCGTTGGATTTGCCGAAGTCACTCACCGAGCCCAGCGCGCCGCTGATGCCCTGACCCCAGCCTTGATATGCGGACGAAAGCGCATTGGCGCGGGCGTTTCCGGCCTGCGTGATGGCGTTTCCGGCCTGCGAACCGTACTGGCTCGCCGCGTTACCGATCTGGCTGGTTGAGGTCTGCTGCATGCCCGCCAGCGAGCGCAGCGCGTTGGTGTAATCCCCGAACGCGCCGTAAGTGTTCCCGGCCAGCGTCTTGGCGTACCGGCCTTCCGCCGCGCCGCTGATCGACTTGCCGGCCGCGCCCATCTGGCCCTTGATCTGGTCGAACTGCTGGTTATTCAGCGTCGTCGCCAGCTTCATGTAGGGGCTGTCGTAGAACTCCTGCAGCGGGTTCGTCGCCGTGGCCGTGCCGCCGGTTCCCGTCCCGCCTCCGGTGTCGGTTCCCGTTCCGGTCCCCGTGCCACCGCCGACGGTCGGCAGCGTGCGGCCCTCGTTGCGGCCGAAGTTGTTGTAGTGCCACCAGAGATAGGCGTCACGGTTGCCGCCAAAGAGCGATTGAACGTCCGGCTTGTTCCAGCCGTTGGCGTCCGTCTGCAGATCCGGGTTGCTGTTCCAGTAGGCGTTATAATCGAAGCCGGTCGGGGCCGATGTGCCGAGCGTCTGCCAGTTGTCGCCGCCATTGCGGATCATGCCGCCTGCGAGGCCAAGCAGCGGGTTGCCCGTCAGGACGCCCGCAGCGATGCCCGCACCGAGATTGTTGCCGCCGCCGCCCGTATGGCCCTGCACCGGCTGGCCCGCGCCCCAATCGTTCGGATTGTAGGTCCCATACCCGTAATTGTTCCCGCCCTGGAATGCGCGGGCGTAGTCCTGCGGGGCGATGCCAAACAGCGCCGCCAGCTTGTTGGTCGCTGCGCCACCGGTCATGTAGCCCGGCATCGCAAGGCCGCGCTGATCCCGGTAAATCTCGCGCTGCAGCGCTGCGTTCTGGTTCGCCGCGTTGGTCTGCGCATCCGCCGCAGCTTGCCCGCCTTGACCAGCCATGTAGCCGCCAAGCAGGTTGGAGCCCGCCGACAGCAGGAGTTGCATCCAATCCATGGATTTGCCCTTAGCTCAGTTCAGTGATGGAAACGCCAACCGTCGATGACGCGGTTGCAGCGAGTGAATCCGTGACCGTGCAGCGCCAGACCGCCGTCTTGTCCTGACCCAGCGCCGTGATCGACCCGGTCCAGCTTGTCGCCGCCGACGTGCCAGAGTTGGCGCTCAGCCCGGCATCGCCCGAGACATAGGCCCAGGCATAGGTATAAGGCCCCGTCCCGCCCGTTGGCGTTGCCGTCGCCGTGTCTGTCGTCACCGAGCCCGTGCCAAACCGCTGACCGCCCACGAAAGGCTGATCAATCGTCACATAGAAGCTTGGCCCGCCAGCGGTGCCATTGACAGCATCATTGGCCGCCTGCGCCGCCGCGTCGGCTGTGGTCTGCGCCTGCGCTGCCGCCGCACGAGCCTGCGCCACGCCGCTGTTGACGTTCGTCACCCGCCCGCGCTCGCCAAGAATGAACCGGCGGAACGCTTCGGTGGCCGCGCCCGTCTTCGGGTCAAACCATGGCTGCGGGGGTACGGTAGGGGCTTCGATGTCAGCCAAGGAGCGCCTCGATGCTGCTGATCATCGCCTGCGCCACCGCCGCGTCATTGGTCAGGTCGCGCGTGATGGTGATTGACGTGCCTTCGGTTTCCGGGTTGGCGATGAGATAAGGTGTCAGCGTCGTCAACGGTCCGTCCCGCTCGATCCTGAGCCGCACCCGGTCGCTGTATTGCAGCAGAATCCGGCGAGCCGACGCCACCTGCTTCTGGTTCATGCGTCCACCCTCTGGAGCGCCTTGTAAGCCGCTTTTACCGGGTCGGTTTTCTCGAACAGGAACACCACCCCACGGCGCAGCGCCGAGCCGTTCATCCGCCAGATCGTGGCTTCATCATAAACGCCCTGCTCACCGAGTTTCCGGTTCCGCTTGGCCGTGAATGTCTGCCCGCCATCCACAGAAATGCGCATTCCGATAAGCGGATCGAGTGCATCGCTGGCCGACGTCCCGACGCCTTGGCTCACGATCAACTGCACCGCCGGGATCGTCTCGAAATGCCCCGCCGGCAGGAACGCGGAAAACATGCGCTGGATCACATCGCCCGTCGTCGTCGCGTTCGGCATCGACTCCGAGGCATAATCCCGGCTCAGTTCATCGAACTGCCCGGTTGCGTCGCAGGCAAAGATGCGGCTCTGGGCCTTCACCACATGAGTATAACGCCACGTATCCGTGTTCAGCGTGCCGCGCGTGTGCCATTGTGCATTCATCACGTCGAACACCGCCGTCCCGTACGGCGTGCGCCAGCCAGCGAAGATGTGGCCCTCATCAACATAGGTAAAGCCGAGGATTTCATCCACATCTGCCTGCTTGAGAAGCCGCGTCACCCATGGCTGCGAGATAATTTCTGAGCCGCCAACCCCGAGACGGCGGATGTTCCGGTCTACGTCCACGAACATGATGGCGTTGTCGGTCTTGATGATGCCGGACCGCGACAGGCAGCCGACCTGTTGCGTCATGCCAGGCTGAAGCGCGAACGGGTCCGCGTCATCGCCCGTCTGCGCCCAAACCTCGATCGTCTGCGTGCCAAACAGGTAGTAAAGCTCCCCCAGCACGCGGCCAGCTACGAGATCATCCGGCGAGCTTTCCGCCGTGTAGTAGTTCAGCGCCGTCGTGTTATCGAGGTCCAGAACCGCCGTGAACCCGAAGCGCGGGCCGTAGGTGAAAAGGCCGCGCTGCCCCATCGTCGCGACCGAGGTAAACGCCGTCGCGCCTGCATCTGACAGCAGCGTCGCAAAATCCGCATCCGTCACCGCTGCAATCGCGGTGCCGTCCGACACATAGAGGTCGCCATCAAACAGGCCGAACCCCTCATCCTCGGTAAAGGCAAAGTCCCCGTTGTCCGTGCCCGCCGTCGAGCCGGTCAGCGTGCCTGCCGTATTCGTCCCGATGTCATAGGTGGCCATGGTCGTTCCATGCGCCACGAGAATCTTGCCGCCGGCATGTCCATCCGCCTGCCACATGCCACGGCAGGCCCCTGAGAAGTCATTGCGCTGCAGGCTGCCGGGCGTTTCGACCAGCACCGTCTCGTTCTTCGGGTCCGTCGGGTCCGGCTCGAGATAGACGTTGTGGCAGCGTTTGTCCGGCAGGCCCGCCACCGTGGCATTGGCCGCCGCTGTCGCCAACGGGATATTCAACGCCATTGCGGCGCCCTGCGGATATAGACGGAGCCCTCACGGTCATTGCCGCGAAGCAGGTTGTAGCTCTCCATCGCCTGCATGATGACCAGCTCGGACGGCTGTTTGTTGAACTCCGGCGCCAGTTCCACCGCCAGATTGTAGATCAGCGCCTTGAGCCATTCCGGCGGAAACTCGATTTCCTCGGTTGTCGCGGTCACGTCCTCGATCTGGCGTTTCACATCCAGACGGAGGGTCATGGACGAAGCTACCTCCGCCGATGTCGGAACCGGATAAACCGTGGCGACGCTTGTCCCAATCCGGCGGTCAATCCAGACCGCGTAAGGCGCTCCCGTCGTCGTCTTGTTTGGAAGGCGGGAGTATTCTTCCCGCGTGAAAATGCGCACAGGAATATCGTTTGTCCCATCGGAACGGCGATATGCCTGGAAAACTTCAAGAGTGCGCGGGGACAGCGTGTATTGCGATGTCCCCGCCACAAGTGTCACGGTCTGCGTCTCGTTCAGCCACAGCCTGACGCCATCGACAGCCCATGTACGGATCAGCGTGTTCAGCGCATCGACGCCGGCAGATGCATACTCGTCAGCCAGCGTTTCACCGCCAACTCCGATCTGTATCTTGCGCAGCGCCTGCGTGATTATGCTGGTCGCGATGTTGGAACTGTCGCGGACGCCAGACGTAGCCATCAGAGGTCCTCCCGTGTGATTTCGCCCGGCTCAAGGTGCCTGTCAGAGCCCGGTCCCGTGGCGTCCGGTTTTATCCGTTCACCACGGGGAGGCTGCTGGTCGAGCATTGGATGCTTCGGCTCCCAATAGGGCGCCCAGACCCATAGCCCGGTCCATTCCTGACGCATCTCGGATGCCGGAACCTTGAACCCCGTCCGCTGGCAGATGCGAATGGGCGGGGTTCTGATCATGCCCATGGCTAGGCTCTCAAGCTGCGGATCGTCTTAGGTAAGCGGCTGCCGCTTCCAACCGGTCTGGTTGGTCCTTAAACTTTCCAATTCCTAGATTGCATGGGCTGCAAAGCAGCCCGCGAACTTTATTCGTGGTGTGGCAGTGATCGACCGCTAACCGATAGTGCTTATCCTGTTGACCGCAAACAGCGCACACGCCGTTTTGCTCTTCCAGCATCCGGTCATAATCAGCAAGCGTAATTCCAAAACTGCGTTTCAGTTCGGTATTCTTCACGCGTAGCTTGTTTTTTGCCGTCCAAGCGCGTTGCCGCGAAGCTTTCTCAGCGAGAGTCGATTCTTTGCGCAATGACGCAACAGGCACAGCCCAATAACAATTTTCCAAACTGAATGGTCGGCTTTTATCCCGACGTTTCAACCAAAATCTTCCTTCTGGCGCATCACCCATTTGGGCAACAAACAACCAGAAATCTTTCCACTCTTCAGAGCAACCAAGTTTGCTCCGCCGCATCCAAGTCCATTTTCCGTAGAGCGGGTGTTTCTCTCGCGCCCCCCAGTCACTTGCCCTCGTTTGATCAACGTGGCCGTGACGCGAAAATCGCTTGTAGTGCGTCGCGCAGAGGTTCTTTGCGACACTCGGTTTTGAACAAATAACGCAAGGTGGTCCGGGTTCAATTCTGGGCATGCCAGACTATAGCCCGGACCACTAGGGTTGGACAGAGCCTAACCGAAAAATACTAGCACAGTTAGACAGTTATTCTCAAGCGCCGAGACTTCCGTAAACCCCGCGCGGGTCCGTCCAGCCAACAGAAAAGCGCTCGATGCCCTTCACCTTCAGGTTGTCGGTGTCGAACTCGCTTTCGCGGCGGATCACGCGGTTCTTGCGCTGATACAGTTTCAGCCCGTTCGGCGCGTTCGTGGTGATAAACCACGAGTCCGCATCCGTCAGGTAGTGATAGACCATCGGGTCTTCGCTGAAGATCTGCATCTCCTTCATCGCGTTCACGTCGTGGTTCGCCGTGCCGCTCTGCAGGGTGCTCTTGACGATGCGGGTCGCATCGAACGCCAGGTCGGGGTGAACGATCAGGCGTTTCGGCATCAGCGCGATCGGGAAGCCGACGGAGTTCTCGGCCTTCATGATCAGCTTCAGCAGGTCCTCGACCGCCGCCTCGGACAGGTCGGCGTAAGCCGTCGTCCGGTTGGCGTAGGTGCCGCCGTCCATGCGCGGGTGATCCGTCGCAAGGAGCGTCTTGCCGTCGCCGCCAGTGTAACCCGACGTGCCGGCGCGGTTGAGGATGTTGGCCGCCACCACTTCCTTGGTCGTGCGGAAGGAGAACGCAAGGGCCTGCGTGCGGGCCTTGGCGACCTTCTCGTACTGGTTGTCGTCGAACTCTTCCTCGGTCACGATGAAACCGAGGCTGTAGTTCAGGTGGGTGTAGTAGGTCACCGGGCCCTGACGGAGGTTGTCGTAGATCGACGACGCGCCTTCCGACTTGACCGAGGCGAGGCCCATGCCCGCCAGTTCAACTTCCTCCTCGTGGTTCTTCTCGGAGGTATCCAGCTCGAACACCATTTTGTGTTCTTCCGGATGCTTGGTGTATTCCTGACCCCACCAAGCCTTGACGCCCGGCCATAGTGCCTTGGGCAGTGTACCACGGACTTCGGTCATGGCTTAGGCTCCCGTGGTGTAGCGTGCGCGGTGCAGGTTGAAACGAACCAGCCACTTGGCGTTCGTTCCAACTTCGTTTTTCTGGTCCGGGTAGAGGCCCAGAACGCGAAGCTGCAGCGTGTTGGTGGTGTTGATCGAGCTGGTCTGCAGCTCGGTTGCGGAGATGCCGGTCGTGGTGTTGCCGGAACCGATCACGAAGTCGGCGTTGAGGCCGATATCCGTGACAGCCAGCGCGGCCGAGGTGGAATCTTCCTGGATGATGAACACCTCATCCGGGTCATCGCACACGAGCACATACCCCGCCGTCGAAGCCGGCAGATAGGTCCGGCCAAGGTTGTCGGAGGTGTTGTTCTCGATGCCGACCACGACACCGACGGCATAGCCGCCAGAGCCGGCCGTAGCGCGGACAACGGAGGGAACGCCCGCCGTGTCGCCCGTGCCGCCGAGGTCCACCGGGTCACCGATGAACAGGTTGTTCGCGTCGCCAGTACCACGGTAATAGCGGTTCACGCCGCCCGTGGTGTTCATGGCGCCGAGCTTCCGTGCGGGTTTGAACCCGAACGGAGTATCAGAGTTTGCCATTTGGTTTCCTGTTGAGGTTATGACCTCGTGCGATGCTCCTGAAGGCTGATGCCCTCGGCGCCATACACGTTGTCAGATTGAGAGAGCCCCTTGCCGGGCTGACCGCGTGTGGAGATGTCCATGGGCGACTTTCCGCCCCGGATGTGCTCCATCATGCGATCGTTTCGCTCCTGCTTCTGCCTCTGATCGGCCTCGTGCCAATCCTTCGGTTTGCGGCAGAGGTAGGAGTAGATCGGGCCGCTCGCGTTTTGCCCGACTGCACGGCGCAAGGCCGTTCCGACGTCAGAGGTTTGCTCACCCTCTGACGAAACCATGTCCCAGTCGTCGTCGATGGTCTTGTCCTTGATGCGTTGACCATCAACGCCGTGGTTGATCCAGCGATATTCATAGTTCGGGTCAGGCTTGAACCTGAATCCAAGCTTCATGTCCGAGGTGGCGTCGTTCGAGCCACGGCGCCGGCGCTCACGCTGCGTCGCCTCCGCACGGGTCGCCCGCACGCGCGGGGCTTCCTCGACCTCGTTCTGGTTGTCCAGCGGACGCTCGACGGCGGCAGCTTCAGCCTTGGGCGGACGGCCACGGCGGGCGCGCGTCGGCGCGGGCGGCAGTTGCGGCTCGTTCATCTCAGTTGTCATTGAAGAAATCCTTCGCGTAGGACTCAAGGTCCTTGAATGCGCCCTGCTTCACGAAACGCTCGCCCTGTGCGCGGGCGGCGGCCGGCAGGCGGCTGGCATAGTTGGTGGTTTTCTTGGCGCTGATGCGCACGCCGTCCATCTGGCGCATGTCAGGCGGCGGCGCTCCGTTGGCCGCAGGCTTCTGCTGGCCCTGCTGCTTCTGGTAGACGTGCGGGAAGTCCTCGGCCAGGCGCTTGTCCAGCTCGGCATAGAAATCCGCGTAGGTGACGCCGGGCCGGTTGCCCATGTCCTTGATCACCTGGTCCAGTTCAGCCGTCGCCGCTGCGGCAAAGCGCCGGTTCGAGGCGAACTCCGGGTGGGCCTGCATCCACGAACGGGTCGAGGCTTCGGTGTCAGGCGGATCGCTGCTCGTGTTGTTCGCAACGGTCTGGTTGATGTGGTTGTCCCACTGCTGGGCAACCTGCCGGGCGCCGGCGATGTCGCCGTTCTGCGCCCGCTGCATCACCGCCTCGTCACGCTGGCGGCGCATGTCCTCGATCTGCTGCTGGAACTCGGCCTGCTGGCGCTCAAGCGCCCGGGCGTTCATCCGCTCCAGACGCTTCGAGTTCTCGTCGAACTCCCGCGCCATCTTGTCCATGCGTTCCAGCAGAATAGCCGGGTTCGCGCGTTCCACGAACGTCTTGGCGTCCACCCACTTATCCGGCGGGCCACGCCATTGCTCCTTGGGAGCCCAGCCCATGCGGGCGGCGCGCTCCTCGTCGGGATCAGGCGTTGCTTCCTGCTTCGGCGCGCTGGCGTCAAAGTCAGGTTCGCGTACCCGTTCCTTGCGCGGCTCCGGGGCTTCCTCGGCAGCAGCTTCCTTTTCGGCAAAAGCTTCCGCCTCCGGGTCCAGTTCGGTCCCGGCTTCGTATTCTCTTTCGGTGCTCATGGGGTTCAGGCCGCCTTGCTGGCCTTCTTGGGCGTGCGCACGATGGCCGCGACGTCCTTGTCCTTGATCAGGCGGTAGAACTCGCCATCCGGGCTTTCCTTGTCCGTGATGTAGAGCCCGGCGCCCTTCGCGATGATGACGCGCTCGCCGACCTTCGGAATGTGGTGTTCATCAACACCCTTCCAGTCATCATATGTGAACGCCAGCGGGCTAACGGCCACGAGCGTTCCATAGATGTTGAGCGCCTGGTCGCGGTCTTTTTTCTCGTCGGGAACGTAAAGGCTCCCGATCTTGCCGCTGGTCCGGTCCAGCCGCACCAGCACGTTGAACTCCGTCGGCTCGATTCCGGTCGTGTTCTCACTCATAGTTCATCAGCTCCTCGATCATGCTCACGTTCAGTTGGCTAAGCTCCTCAAACACTTGGGATTTGGCCCTGAGGTCCGGGTAATCCCCCGACTGCGGGTCCACCGGGTGGTTGAACAGGCTGTCCGCCCATCGGGATTTGAGGAATTGCGCCCGGCGCTTGAAGGCCGTCTTGAGGGCCTCCGTTTCCGGGAGGGATAGCCATTCCTCCCATCTCTCTTTCGCGGAGTCGCTCATCCGACTCCTGCTTTCTGTCGGCGCCATCCTGCTTCCTCGCGTTCAGGTCCTGCTGCTTGTCCTGCGCATCCACGCCGGCTGCAGCCTCAATCGGCCGGATGGCCGTCTCCATGCGGATTTTCTCGGTCTCCGCGATCTTCTTGTTGGCGTCCGCGTTCTTCTGGAACGCCGATTGCTTCTTCTCTTCGATTTCGGCGTGTGCGCCTTCCATCTGCATCGCCATCTGCATCTGGTCCTGCGGGCCAGGTTGCGGCAGCAGCTTCTCGATGTCCTCGATCTCGGCAGCTTCAAGCATGCGGCGGCGGATTTCGCGCTGGTCCAGCAGCGGATCGCCCACGAACGAGCCAAGAAACTGCGCCTTGGCCAGACGTTGCGCGCTCGTCGTCACCGACGGGTCAGCCACAGGGCGAACGTCGCGGCCTTCCAGATCATAATCCTGCTTGGCGATTGCCTGCTGGTTGTCCAGCACCGTGAAATACTGCTGGTCCGGCAGGTACGCGCTGTTCAGCTCAAAGATCAGCCCGAGTTCCTTGCCCAAGGCGCGGTAGATGCGCTTGTAGATGGAGGAGAAGACCTGCAGCCCCTGCTCGATGATTGCCAGCGTTGTGGTTGCGGGTTGATTGGCCTTCGCCTCTCCGGTGAGAGCGTCACGGATCGAGGCGACTTCCTTGCCTGCCTCAACCATGATGCCCAATAGCTCGAACAGCACGGGGCTCGGCTGCGATGTCGGACGCGGGACGATGTTCTCCCGCAGGCTGCCGCCCGGCGCGTTGATCATCTTCCACTCGCCAGGCTGGAACTCCAGCGCCCCGCCCTTCATGGACGTGCCATTGCCGATGAACCCGCCGCCCGCGTTCTGGTCCGTCGCCGCGTCGAATAGCTGGTTGATCGTCGTGTTGATGATCTTGTTGTGTTCGCCCAGCAGATGGCCGAATCCGACGTCAAGGAACCGGCCCCGGAAGTCAGGCACGAACCCGTACTTGATGAACTCCACATGCCGGCGGACGCGCATCACCTTGCCGTCCGGCCCGCGCTCCACGCCCTTCGGCCAGAAGCCCGCCTTCAGGCTCAGCAGCGAGCGGCTCTCCTTGTGGATAATCGCGATATAGGGCTCGTCGTACCCGTCCTCGTCCAGATCGTACCGGCAGTGACATTCCAGCATGTCCTCCGCCTTGGTCTTCTCCTCATCCGTCCATTTGATCTTGTCGAGCTGGTCCTTGTAGAGCCCGGCCCTGACCCGCTCGATGATCTCATGCGGGAACAGGTCGAACGTCTTGGCAAAGCACGGGACGGTTTCAAGGTCCTTGGCGCTCTGGCTCACCACCAGATCCTTGGCGCTCACCAGCGAGGTCTTGGGCCGCGAATACGTCGCATCCCAGATCACCTGCCGGAACATGCAGCCCGTCACCGGCAGCATGTGGACCAGCTTGTCCGTTTCCTCTTCCCATTCCGGCATCTCCTCAAGAAGTTGCCAGTTCATGTGAGCGGCGACGCGATCGGCGCGGGCGCGCTTCTGGCCGTCCGGGTCATCGCCATTGAGGGCGATCTTCACCACGTCCCGGCCACGCACAATGGCGGGATAAGCCCGGGCGCCAAACTGCAGCGCCGCAGTCATGATCAGCGGATACTTGACGTTGGCAGCGCCGGGCCACGGGAAGGACTTCGGCGTCCGTTCGCCCGAGACCATGGCCATCACGGCATCGTATTCGCCTTCCCATTCGGCGCGGTCAGCCTTGTCGCGCTCGAAGGTCTCGACGCACTGGTTGGCGATCTTGCCCAGCGCTTCATCATCCAGCACCATGGCAAGGTCAATGCCCTGCATGGCGATCATTTCAAGCGGCAACACCTGCGCATCGCCGTAGTCATCATCGCCCTGCGCCTGCTCCTGGTTCTCCAGCTCCGGGCTTTCCATACCCTCGTGAGCCGGTGAACCGTCGGGGCTCATCGGGTCGAACTCTTCAAGTGGCTGGATCATCAGTAGCCTGTTGCTTGATCGCGGCTGCGTGCGCGCCGGTGCATGTCATGCTCGGAAGCCGCGTATTCGCTTGCCCTCGGGGCAACGGCATACGCAAAGGTCAGCGCCAGCGCGTCGGCATTGTCCGGCGAGGAAAGCCCGCGCTTCTTCATGTCTTCCTTCTTCTCCAGCCGGATCGCGTTGTCGGTCGTGTAGCCGTATTCGCGTCCGATCAGATCGTCCTCGATTTCCTGCTCATCCGGGATGGCGCCGCGCTTCAGCCATTGCGCCATGTTCCACCACATCTCATCGACCTTGTAGGCCATGCGGGCTTGGTCACCTGCCCATTGCGCGTCAGGCTGGCCGCCAAAGTTGACCTCGAACACCATGCACCCTGTTGGCAGATTGAGCTGTTCCAGCCGGTCAACCACGCCAGCGCCTACCCCTGTTCCATCCACGAAGATGGCATCGGCGCGAAGCTCGCAGGCGATCTTGTGGACCTCGGACGCCAACTGCATCGTGTTCAGGTTCCGGTATCGCCGCCAGCGCCGCGACGCCGCGTCCCTTCCCTGCCTGATGGCGATGACGCTCTGGTCATCCCCGTAGCGGGCAACGTCCACACCCAGGACAATCGCGTCCGTCGGGTTCGCCTCGATCCGCCGCTTGCGGGCTTCCTCGACCACATCGCCCGATATGAGCTGCATCGAGCCAGCACGCGGGAACACGCCGCGCACCCTGACCCGCACAAAGTCCGAATCCTCGCCGTAGTCATCGATCCATCGCTGGATCTGGTCCTTGTTGGTGATCTTCACCGTGCGGCTGTCGATCTGCTTGGTCCGCCAGCGGTGCTTGGACCGGCCAAAGCACTCACGAAACCTGCCCGTGTTCCGCGTCGGGTTTCCCCTGACCAGCCACAGGATTTCCGTACCCTCGTCCGTCAGCGCGCCTTCGGTGACCTCCCAGATGATGTCGGGGATAGCGGACGCCTCGTCATAGAGAACGAATACCCGTTTGCCCTTGTTGTGCAAACCGGCGAACGCTTCCGTGTTCCGCTCGCTCCACGGGATGGCGTCAATGCGCCATTCCTTCTCCAGCGCCGGGTCAGCCGCGTGAATGCTGGTCGCGTTGAACTTGAACAGGTGCCGGCCAATGAACAGGCGATGCCATTTCGCCAGTTCCGCCCATGTCTTGGTCCGAAGCTGGTTTTCGGTGTTCGCCGTCACCACGCCCCGGCTGTTCTCATGCGTCGAGATGGCCCAGAGGATCAGCCACGCCGCATCCGCTGACTTGCCGATACCGTGACCGGAGGCGATCGCTTCCATGATCGGCTGGTGCGGGTCGCGTTCCAGACTGTCCCTGATCGCTTTCAGGTGTTCGACCTGCCAGGCGTCCGGTCCCTTCTCTGTCGCCAGTTCGCCCGGCTCTCCCCATGGAAAGCCTTCGAGCACGAACTTGAGCGGGTCGTGTGTGCACTCTGCCAGCCAGTCCAGCAGGGCAAGGTCATCGTCCGTCACGATCGACGCTTCCGGCGCTCAGCGAGCAACGCGGCGAGGTTGCCCGTAACCTCCACTTCCTGCTTGTCTTTCCAGCCGTGATTGTTCTTCAGGTCGAAGATGATACCCGGCGTGAATGTGTCCTTTGCGATGAGCGCGCGGTGCCTGTGCGCTTCGATCCGCATGCGTGTCTTGTTTACTGTGCGGGAAAACTGATCGCCGTAGTCGGCATACTTTGAGAATGACTCGCGGTCGCTGAAGTCCATAAAGACGGACAGTCCAGACAGCGTGGGGAACTGCTGTCCCTCTTCGCTGTTGAAATATGCCTCGACCTTGGCGGCAAACTCCTCGGCGCTCTCGTAAAGCCGGGGTCTTCCGCCTGCGGGCTTCTTCGCGTCCGGTTTGCTCGTCCGGCGCGCCATGTGCGTCTCCGTTATGCTTTATAGAGGATTTCGACGATGTAGCGCTCCAGCGACATTGTGTCGGTTCCAACGCCAAGCTGGGCGCTCAGAACAAGATCCTGCGCTGCGCTAGTGTCGATCGAGCCAGAAGCCACACCACTGGTGCTGGAGCCGAAGCCGACGCCTTGCGTGGCCGGGAAAGCTACCTGCGATGACTGGCTGTTGCGGTTCTGGATGATCCGCATGTCACCGTCTGTTGCGCTTGTGGTCCTGGCGATGGTGGCAAATTGCGTTCCGCTGATGCCGCCAAGGCGAATACGCCAGGTCTTGGTGTTGGCGTTGTTCGTATGCGTCCACAGGGTGGTGACCCGCAGGATGCCGTTGGCGCCCATGGATCCGGCGGGAATGGTGATCGTGGCCAGCGCCGTTTCGTTGGTGTCGCCGGTCTTGTCCACCTTGACGGCGGAAGAAGCCAGAACGCGGAATGTGGAGGGTCCGGTGAGAATGGGCATCAGGTAAATTCCGTGACGCGGGCGGCGCCGGAAGCATCGGAAGCCCAAATGCCAACAATGATGCCGGTATAGCCGTAGGGAACCTCGTATCCCTGATCCGGTTGAAGCTTGACGCTGTAGTTGGTGGCCGAGGCGGTGCCTGAACCAAGCAGCACGTAGAGGATTGCCGTCGAGTCGTTCCAGATTGTCGCGCCGTAGCGACCGGAATTGGCAGCCAGAAGCGTTGTGCTGGACGCCGTGTCGTTGACGGACGTGACTGTTCCCGTGTTGGACGAGCCATCACCGGCAGGGTTGCCGCTGGACCCGCCGACGTTCAGCACATATTGCGCCTTGACCTCTACGCCGTCAGCCAGCGTTACCTTTTTGTTGTCAGCCATTTACGGCCTCCCTCAGAGGCTTGAACTTGACGTGCTCAGCCATGACGGCGGTGAGCGGTGAATGATGCCAGTGACGCAGCGGGATTTCCGGGTTCAGCCAGACCTCAATCCCGTTCGCCTTGCACAGGCGCGAAAAGAACACGTCCTCGTCCAGCAATTCCCCATCCTGAACAGGGGTCTGGAAAAAAGCCGGATACTGCTTGCCCTGATAGGCATAGGCCGGAACCTTGCTCTCCAGCTCATCGAACACCGAGGCAGCGATCCGCATGAATGCGGTCGCCCCGATGCCGCTGATCAACTGACCCTCCCTGCGCATGATGCGGTCAGGCATCGAGCAGAAGCGGATCACGCCATCATCCCGGCGCTGCGGGGCGCCGGCAACCACCCGGCATTCCTCCGGGCAGTCGAACAACTGGCCAAGCGCCTCGGGCTCCCAGCCAATGTCGGAGTCGATGAACACGATCTGGTCAGCGCCGCGGTCCCGCGCTTCCTGGACAAGGTAATTGCGGGACCGGGCGAGGTTCGCATGCCCCTTCACATGGAGCCAGCGGATGCCGCCAAGCTCCATGGTCCGGGACAATGACGTGAGAAAGTCAGCCTCCACCTGCCGGTAAACCGGCGTGCAGATCGCCAGCAAGGCTAGCGTTCCTGCGCGGCGAAGTAGTAGTCGATCGTCGCCGTCTTGGCCGCAGCCTCGCCGTTCTGCAGGCCAATGCTGATGGTAAGCTCGGTATCCGGCAGGTAGGTGGAGGAAGCGTCCAGCGTGCCCAGGTGCACGTCGTTGACGTAGTATTTCAGGCTCGACACGCCGTCATAATACCACGCCACCGTGACGAAGGTGTCGTTCGCCAGCGTCGTGATGGCCGTGGCCGAAGTCGAACCCGTCGTTGCGTTCTTGCGGCAGATCACGTCCAGCGTGGCCGCGCCGTCCGTCTTGAGAAAATAGATCCCGTCGGTGACGTCCAGCGGCGTCGTGTCGGTGATCTGCAGGCCGATCACGAAATCCGATTGCGTCGCATCGGACAGCTTGAACCGGGCCTTGAAAATCGACCGCTTGCCGGCCGTCGGCAGGAAGCTCTCGCCCTTCTTGTTGAGGAAGACAGCGTTGTCGTCGGACGTGTTGTTCGTGATGAGGATGGCGCCGCCGTCAATGTCGGTCAGCGCAATCGTTCCCGACGAGGCGTTGGTGATGGTCCAGTCACCGGCAACGTAAGTGTCGAAATCATCGAAGCACTCGTGCCATTTCGTCGGGTCCGGCGCGCCGTACATGCCCAGCGGGTCGGTCGGACCCGCCGTCGTTACGCCGTTGGGCAGTCTCATCGGTGGTTGCGGCATCAGGGGCGCCTTTCATGCTGATTGGCGCTCATCCCGGAATTGAGATGAGCGCCCCTGCTTGCGAATACTTCGATTGGACTTGGCGAATACTTCGGAACTCACGAAGAGTTGAAGTATATTGCAAAGATAACGCTAGATGTAACGGCGAAAGCGTTAGGGAACGCCGCTAGATTCACCTTACTGCACGGGGAAAACCCGGAGAGCAGATTGAAAATCAGATGGGCCCGGGGAGGCGGTAACCTCACCCGAGCCCGGCCAGAGAAGGACCCTCTGACAATGTACTATAACACGAAATCCGCCGGTTCCACGCAAGCCCTCGAACTCTGGGCCTGCTACACGCTCGTCGGCTCCGCCATCCTCTACGGTGTGTGCCGCTTCTGGAACCTCGACTGGGTGCCGACCGGGGTGCTGCTTACCCCGCCCTTCGTCGCCCTGTCGCTGCTGCTGTCCCGGTCAGCCCTCCGTATCGAGGAAGCTATCAGGAAGCAGGCCTGGATCACCCTAGCGGTGGTTCTGGTGCAAACCGCGTTCTGCCTCTTCTTCGAGGCAACGATGGTCCACATGGGCCTTGAATGGCTCAATGCTCGCGAACAGTTCGCCCCTGAGTGGGCCCTGTGGCCGGCGAGCGGGGCGCTCAGCCTCTTCAACGTCGGCTCGGTCTACGCCTTCGCCCGGGACATCCCCGAAAAAAAGGCGCCCATCGTGAACCCCGGCCGTCAGCTCGCTGACATTCGCTGGAAAAAAGCAGCCTGAGCAGAAGCCCCTCGGAGAAATCCGGGGGGCTTTTCATTTGCCCGGCATGCGTGTGATCCTCCTGCCAGCGCGGAGGGGTGCTATGCTGGGTTTGGCCGGACTTGCGTTTTTGCTGTGGGGTCTGTGGACGGGATTAGGCGGAGCGCCGTTTGTGTTCTGCTTGATCGGGATTGTTCTGCTGCTCGTCGCTGACGATCAGCGGCGCAGCAGATACTAGCTTTGCGGCCTATTTGCCCGGCGTGATCCACTCGTCGCGAGGCTTGAGAAGATTCAGGAAATACGTGCGGTGAGCTTGCGGGGTCGTATCCGTGATCGGCACGTCGGACACCGCCAGATGAAACCTGCACCGGCCATCATCGGGGCAGTCCGCCGAGAAGAACACGTAGTCATTGCGGAACCGGCGGCGGAGATGCTGCCACCCGGCCTTGCGCGCCATGTGGTTGCGCTCGTTCTCGATCGGATAGGTGCGGTACAGCAGTTCCAGCTCGCTTGTCCCGTCCGGGTCCGGCTGGGTCAGGCACTCCACCACATAGGTCAGACTGGCCTCAGTCTCCGCGTCCGCTATCCATCGTGCGTCGGCCATGGCGCGGAGCGCGTGCTGGGTGAACATTGACCCCCAAAAAGCAAAAGGCGGCTCCCGAGCAAGGAACCGCCATTCTTGGTTTCGGAAATTGGTGCAATTCACGTCGCCCGTCAAGCGACTTTCCGTTGATCTTTCAACTCGTAGTAATCCACAACCGCGTCGAGCCCTATCCGTAGTGCGTCAAGGTTGCGCGGCATGTGGCCTTGAGCGAGTTCCTGCACCGCGCGCCATGACTGGCGGGATGCGGCGCCCATGCGATCCGGACTGAAGCGGAACCGCCAGCGGACTTCGCGCAAGACCGCCCGGCGCAGTTCATTATATGCCGCGACATACTCCGTGGCGATGTCTGCTGGCAGCCCGCCCCCGGCGCAGGAGCCCTGAACATAATCCTGGAGCTGGCCAGAGACGATACGCGGCAGGCTCGAGGCCATGGCGAACAGCTCATAGATCCGCTTGGCTTTGCGAGCTGCGTGCTGCTGGTCTGCGTCGATGCGTGAACCCAGCAGGGTAATGGGGCACTCCAGCTCGCCCCGTGCGCTGGCGCTGCCGAGAAGCGCCTTGCGACGCTCCATGACTTCAGCCGTTGGCCAGACGCTTTCGTCCATCTCCTTGCGGATGATCTTACCGCAGGGATGGCGCTCGGCCATGTGCTTGCGCGGCCTGCCTCCCTTGCCCATTAGTCGCCCTTTCCCGGCTGCATCATCCAGACGATCCAGCCAATTGCCACGCCGAGCGCAACAGCGGCTGCAATCGATGCTGCTATTTCCCACGTCATTCCATGATCCTCCGCTTCTGAAGGTAAGCGCGAATGTGGGGCCACGCTTCTGCGCCAGCGTAGGCGATGAGCGCTAGGATCAGCATGGCCGCGACGGCTTGCGCCAGCGAGGCGACCAGCCACGGAAACACCACCAGCAGCAGAACAATGGCTGCGGCTACGCATGTGGCGATGATGAACAGGGAGCGGATCATGCCTGTTCCTTCTTTTTGGGGAACAGCGCACGCGCCCAGAAATCGGCTTCGGTGTTCGAGGGCTCGACAACCTCGTGCGTCTGTCCGCCGAACAGGGCGAACTTGGCGCGGCCGGTCGCGTCCTTGATGACTTCAGCGGTCGGGGGAACCTGGTCGATGGTGACTTGCGCAAGCTCGGTGGCGTCAAGCACGGGCTCATCGTCCACGACAGGCGCGTAGCCTTCTGGTTCAGCCTCAACTTCATCCGGCTCATCACGCAGGACGGCGGGGTCTAGGAGGGTGAAGTCTTCAGCCGGAGCGGGCGTAAAATACTCGGCTTCCTCGGCATCAACCGTGATGGTGACTGTCTCGCCGGTTGGTGCGGTCACGGTGAATTGGTCCCCGCTGTTCTCCGACGCGGCGGGGGGCGCGTCACGCAGCTCACCGTGTGGCTGAGCCGGAGCTTCTAGGGCGGCAATGGCTGTGTCGAGGTCGTTCAGCCTACCGCAGTAATAACTTCCGTCAGCGATGGCGCGGTGATATTTCTCATCCATCTCTGCGCGCTGTTGCTTGAGTTCATCGATCAGTGCCATTGTCTCTGTTCCTTGTCTGTTGAAACGCTACGCGGTTCGCTTGGCTCGTTGCGCGCGCTGTAGACCTTCCTCCGCCCACGGATGAAGTCTTGCGCGCTTGGTTGGCTGGTTCGCTGGCCGGTCCAGCATCGTCACCAGATAGGTCTGGCAATCGGGGCAGTAGGTGTGGCCATCTGTCGGCTTGTGGCACTCAGTGAGTTTGCCGCCAGCGTAGGTCGCCTTCCGGCAGAACTGGTTGGGCGCTTGCCTCGGACGCGGAACCACGTCTTGCCGGGGCTTTTCGAACATGTACTTGGGAGACGGCATCAGGCGGCCTCCTCATCGCGGAAATCTTGCAGAGCATCAGCCACGCCATCCGGCGCGTTGCGCTTGAGCCAATCGCAAAGGCCAGAGCGCGAGCATCCGATTGCGCGGGCTACTTTCGCATCAGTCCAGCCAGCGCGGCGGCATAGCGCGATCAGCTCAAGCCGGTCTGCGACGCTGGCCGAAGTCCGATGCACAGCCAGCCGTCCGTTCTCGGAAAGCTTTTCGCATTGGTCCTCAGTCAGTCGCTTAAGGCACCAATCGCGTGCGGCCACGCTGGTGATGTTCCACTTTGCTCCAAGATGGGCAAAGCCCAGCCCCTGCTCTATCGCTGCTTCTGCCTGCTCCTTGCGGCGCGCGTGCATAGCCATGTCATAGCCGGGGTTCATTCTGCCGCCCTCGCAGCTTCAATGAGACGGCCAACAAACGATTCCGACACGCCCCAATGCTTGGCGATCTGGCGGCGGCTGTGGCCTTCCTTTACGTCGCAGAGAATATCCAAGTCGCGCTGGTCGATGGCGCGCTCTGCTTGCTCGGCTTCGCTGATAATGGGCTGCTTGACTGGTCGCTTGAGCCCGCGACGATGGCAGACGCCAGCCACCTGATTGCGCGTCAGGCCAAGCGCGCGGGCGATGTCGTCATAGGAATAGCTGGCCTTGAACATGCGGGCGATGGCTTCATCGCGTTCGGTAGGTTCGCGCTTCATGCCGCCACCTCCGCAACCGCGCGCTGCTTGAACTTCTCCCAGCTGCCTTTGCGGTCCACGATGCGAAGCTCGTGTGTCGGGTACAGCGCCATGAACAGGCGCATGCGCAGCGAGGCTTCGGGCGTCACAATGCCCTTCACGTCTTCGGTGATCTGCCGCCCGCCCTCGAAATACGCAAAGTCCGCCGTGTAGACGCCGATAGTCACGCCGTTCACTTTGAGCGGGTAGCGCGGGTGAACCCCAAGCGCCTTGATCTCGCGGGCGCGCTCCAGCATCTTGAGCTGGCTGTAGCGGTTGCCTTCGGCCTGGCTGGCAAAGTCGATGCCGTCGATGGTGACTTTACGTGCGTTGAACTTGGTCATGCTGCCATCTCCATCGGCTGGACGCGGAACGTCGCGCTCAACCGCACGGGCTTCAGCATGGGAAGCTCAGCAAGAACGGGCTCCACCGGCGCAGGATGACGCGCCAGAATACGCTCACGAATGCTGTCATAGGCTTCAGTGAACTTCGGGTCCGTCGCCATGCGCTGCTTGACCTTGCGCACCGCGAAAAGGGCTGTGGTATGATCGCCCAGCCCGAACTCGCGCACGATGAGTGGATAGCTGCGGTCAGTGAGTTCACGCGCCATCGCCATGGCGATCTGACGCGGCCATGCGATGTGCCGCTTGCGCGTATGCATCAGCAGTTCGCGCTCGGTCAAACCAAATGTGGCAGCGACTTCCTGCCGAATGTCCTTGATACGGATTCCCAGCCCGGCATTCATCTACTCGGCTCCTTCCAGTTTTGCGATTTCTGATGCGATGGTCATGCGGCAAACGCCCCGACTGCTTGCGCAGCCATGAACGCGCGGCGGATGCGTGCCGTCTCGACTGCCTCGCCGCCTTCTTCACGGGCCACGATCAGCGCGCCCTGCTCGCCCGCCTTTTCAAGAATGCGGCAGTGCTTCCAGTCTTCTGGCAGATCCGTGATTTCTTCGATGTAGGCGGTGACGGCGCGCGGGTGGCCGTTGCTGATCCAGAAGCGCGGCCCCGGATTGTCGATGCAGAACTGTTCCGCTTTCTTGCGTTCCTGCTTGCGGATGTAGTCGTTGGCTGGCTTCACTTCGAGCCAGGCATTGAACGTCTTCACCCAGAAGTCCGGCACGTAGAATCCGCCCACGGAAAGCGCGAAGCGGAACGGCTCGTAATCGTAGCCAATCCCGAGCGCGTCCATGAACGCCGCCCAGCGGGCCTCCGTCCGAGACCGGAAGCGGATGCCGTTGTAGACCGTCGGGACAGAGTTTATTTCACGGCTCATCGGGCCACCGCCTGCGATTGCTTCGCCAGCTTGGCTATGAGGACTGCAACGATGGGATGGCTGGGGTCCTTGCCCGCCAGCAATGGCCGCAGCGGCTCCAGCGGGCCACGGTAGCCAGCTTCGTGCGGCTTCGGGCCAAGGGCTTCGGGCCAGCCCTTGTTGGCGAGCCAGTCGGCCAACGCGGTGGGCCAGTCCGGGTCGCGGTTGCCGCTGTCGATCGAAACGACGTTGCCGGTGTCCCAGCTTTCCTTGTTGAGCCAGACGCTCAGCCCAGGCAGAAAGGCCGGATCGGCTTTGGCGAGGAAAGCAAGCGCTGCGGAGCGAATGACGGCGGGGTCAGTCGTCTTGGCCTTGCGCTTGAACTGCTCAAAAGTCTTGGCCTTGCCATCGCCGCGACGGGCAATCTTGGCTTTTGACCAGTTGCGTTCCCATGGCGCCCAGACCTCTAGGAACAGGGCTTCAGTGTTATCTTGTTCTTTGGATTGGTTAGTTGGTTCTTGTTTGTGTCGTGTAGGACGACAGGTCCTGTCAGGTGAGGCGACAGTACCTGTCATCTGAGGCGACAAGTCGCTGTCGTGTGAGGCGACAGGTGACCTGTCATCTGAGGCGACAGGTACAATCTGTGGTGTCTCAACAGCCTCAGGGGCACTAGTTCCATCCAGCACCGTGCGGTATCTGATCTCCCGCAAATTGCCGCTTTCGGGGATGTAGCGCTCGACGTAGCCGAACTTGACGAGCCGTTTCATGCAGTCGTTCACGGCCTGCCTGGACAGGCGCGCACGCTCGGCAATGGTGGCTTGCGACGGGAAGCACCAGCCCGCTTTGTCTGTGTGGTAGCCAAGGGCAGCCAGCACGAGAATGTCGGCGCCCGATAGGCGCTTATCATCCAAAGCCGCGCTTGAGACTGCTGAAAACCTGCTCATGCCGCCCTCGCCTGAAACTCGTCTTCGCGGTCCATGATCGCGTTGGCGCCCATCTCGCAAAACAGCTTCACCGTCCCCACCGGGCCGTTGCGCTGCTTGGCGACGATCAGCTCCATGGTGTTGCGCTCGACGCGTTCACCATCTTCGTCAGATCCATTGGAGCGTTCGGCGTAGTACTCGCCGCGATAGAGGAAGGTGACGTGCGCGGCGTCCTGTTCCAGCGAGCCGGAATCCCGCAGGTCCGCCAGCGTCGGGCGCTTGTTGCCCCGGCTTTCCGTTCCACGGTTAAGCTGCGCCAGGGCGACAACCGCCACGTCCATTTCGCCGGCCATATCCATCAGGCCCTTGGAAATGTCGGTCACTTCCTGCGTCTTGTTGCCGTTCCGGTTCTTCTCGGGGCTGACGTGGCCAATGTGGTCCACGAACACGACACGCAGGGGGAAGCCCTTATGTTCCATCTTCGCCTTGAGCTGGCGAACGCGGGCGCGAATGTCGGACACCTTCAGGCCCTTGGAGTCGTCAAACGCCACCGGCATTTTTCGGACTTCGTTCAGGCCAACCAGCATGCCGCGATGATGCGGCCCGTCCGGCATCCGGCCCTTCAGGAACGGCTCGTAATACGGATTGCCGCTGTTCCCGCCGATCACGGTGCGGGGCCGGTAGATGCGTGCTGAAGCCATGCGGCATTGCAGGGCGTAAGCCTTCATCTCCAGCGAAAAAATGCCAATGCCTTCGCCACGCGACGCGATATTGTGCGCCACGCTGCACATGACCGCAGACTTGCCGATCGATGGCCGGGCGCCGATCAGGCCGAAAGACGACAGCTCAAAGCCGCCCGTCATCTCGTCATAGTCCGTCCAGCCCGTTTTGACGCAGGCCGCCATGGCGTTGGACACGTCTGTTCCAAACTGCCAGGAATCCAGCGCCGTGGAGTTCGCAGCCACATCCGCCAGTTGGCGTTGCAGCAGGTCGAGGCTTCCGCTGGCCTTGTAATAAGGCTCGCGTTCCAGCGCAGTCAGGTACTCTTGCACGCATGTCTGCGAGCGCAGCACAAGCCGACGATCACGCAGAAACTCAACGGCGCGCTTGACCTCTTCCGAGTAAAGGAATGTCTGGCTAACGCTGGAAATGACAGCGTTCACCTCTTCCACCGTAAAGCTATGCGCTTTCAGGTGTTCAACAAACCGGGCTGTGCTGAACTCGCCAGCCTTGCGCGCCTCAAGCACGCATTCCCAGATCACCGGGTTCCAGCCAGCAAGGAAGTCCCCCGGCTCTGGCAATGCGTCGAACGTGTTCAAGAGGTCAGGGTTGCCAAACGCACACGCGATCAGCGCGCCCTCTAGCTGCCGGCCAAGCTGTTCGGAAACAGTGCGGCGCACGACAGGATCAGCTTCGTCGCTCATTCCCCACCCCCAATGATCGCGCGGCCTGCGTCTGTGATGCGGCAAACGTAAGCTTCGCCAGCCAGCGCGGTTGATGTGCGAAAGAGGCCAGTGTCCTCGATCCATCCGTTTTCGAGCAGAGGGCTGCTGAAGCGCGGGCGGGTCTGGTCGGGGCGCTTTCCAATGCGCTCGGCAACCTCATCCGGCGTGCTGGGGCCGTTTGCGGCGAGATCCTTCAGGATGGCAAAGGAAGTGCTACTGGCGCGAATGGATGCTTTGCCGGCGGCTTTAGCGCTTGTGGGCGATCCGTAGTGAAGTTCGCGTGTGCGCTCTGCGATGAGGTCAACGAGGTCTTGTGTCATGCTGCGGCCCTCGCTTCGAGAATGGCGCGGCCGATGGCTTCGATCTTGTGAGGGACTACGGCGTTACCGCACTGGAATAGACGCCGGCGCTCCATTGTGAGGGAAAGCCCATCGCGCTCTCGTAGAACAGGCTCACTTCGGACCAGTGCCGCCCAACCGTCAGCAACTGTGTCGCCATGCTTGGCGAATGCCTCAAACGCGCGGACAAAAATGTTCCTGTCCGGCAGAGATCCCGATCGTCCCGAGCATTGGGGGTAGGCAACAATAATGAGACGTTCACGCTTGTGAGGAAGTCCCAGTGAGGACGCTGATACGCAATCCCATTGCGCATCGTACCCGATTTCGGCCAACGCTCCGAGAACGTCTCCGAACCCTCTATTAAGCAGCTCTGGGACGTTTTCCAGGATGATGAGTTCGGGTTGTAGATCGCGAGCAAGTCTGATGATGTGTCGAAAAAGGCCAGTGCGCTCGCCGTCAGTTCCGGCGCCTTCAACGTTGGCGATGGAAGCGTCCTGACAAGGAAATCCACCGCAGATGACGTCAACAGGTCCGACGTCGGAAGCGTTGAGGCATGTGACATCGGCATGAACTGGTATTCCTTTGGGGAGGGACTTGGCTGACCATGTGTTGCGCTCGCAAAACGCGACCGTTTCAAAGCCACCGGCGCGCTCCAGGCCCAGATGAAAGCCCCCAATTCCGCTGAACAGGTCGAGCACCCGCAGCTTCTGCGCCCCGCCATTGCGCTGACGCATTTCCTGGCTATTTGAACGCTGGTCAGTCATGTGATCGCGGTTCCATCGCGAGTTGATTGGCTGGCAGTCAGGCGGGCCCGGCGCGTGTCAGCGCGTCGGGTTCGCTTCAGTCGGGGAAAAAGACGGGGCCGAGATAAACCGATGCGTCCGCTTCAGGGTCGCCTGCGTAGTCTTGCTTCCAAGCCACAGCGTGTTCGCGGGCCGCAGCTTCGGATGGGAACCTGATGACGCCGATGTTTGTTCCTGCGGGCTCCACGCCATCATGAAATGAGGTTGCTAACGGCGAGTACCATTTGTTCCGCCAGTGCCCCTTCGGGATGACGCTCAGCTTCTTCCGCTCTGCGGTCTTTGCTTCAGTCATGGTTGGGCTCCGGGTGTTTGGCGCACCTGCACGGAACCATCAGGCGAAAACCAGTTCAGGATGCGCCTGGGAAGGCCGAAGCCGAGGCGGAAGGCGACGCCCTCGAAGAAATCAAGAAAGTCGCCACGATGATCCGACTGGCGCAGCACCATCAGGCCGTCGCGCTTTTTGTGAATGCGGAAATCGGCGCTCAGCTTCTTCCGCTCTGCGGTCTTTGAGTCAGTCATGGGAGGCTCCGTTGGAGAGGAGCGCGCCAGCCAGATCAGCTCGGGGGGTCGGGGGGGACGGTTGAACTGTCTGGCTGGCGCTGGCCGTGCGCTGGCTTCTGCGCGCGGATTGAGCGGGGGTCGAAACAATCGCCCGGGTATGATAGGGGGCTAATGCAAGTCGGGGTTGGCCCTGCATTACGCCGCCCCTGCGGTCTTGGTGCGCTTGATGGCCTCGAATGCAGCGATGATCTGGATTTCCGAGACCGCGCCTTGCGTGGCTGCTGCAACCCGCCGGATCAGACCGGTTGAGCATTCGCCCTCGCCACGGCGCAGGCGGCTCAGCGTCATCGCAGAGATGTTTGCCCGGCGGCAAAACTCGGTCGGCGTCAGCCCTGTCGCCTCGAAAAATGTATCAAGCGGGTGTTTCATGCCCCCGTACGTAACGCGGGGTGTTATATCTGTCAACTGGCAATCTAACGTTGACCGATACAATGAAACATGGATTCGCGTGCTACCGCGTTTCCCATGGCAAAGCGGGTGTTAGGGAAGCACTTCATCAAGCAGTGGCGCGAGCTTCGCGGCCTGTCATTGCAGCGACTTGCAAGCCGGATGGAGAAGGAACCAGGCGGGGACGAGCTGATCTCCGCCATGAGCCTGTCCCGGATCGAACGCGGGCTTCAGCCCTATTCCGAGGAAATCCTGAATGCTTTGGGCGATGCGCTTGGCTGTGAACCGTCAGAGCTCATTTCCGTTGACCCGCGCCAGCCTGCCGAAGTCGTGGACCTGATGCGCTTCATTCGCGACCTTGACCGCAAGAAAGCTGAAAAAGCCCTCGTCATCTTGCGAGCCGCTCTCAACTCATAACACTTCTTGTTACGGCCCGTGACTTGGGCTAAGACACGCAAAGGCCCGGGTCTCTGGCGAGAGTCCCCGGGCCAACTGGATGAAGCGAGCATCCAAATGCGTGCGACGCGGTTCGCTTATAGCCGCACAACGCATTTTGCGCAACACCCGGTGATATGATGTGTCGCCCACGGTTTGCGTCGCTCCCGTCAAAGCGCCGAATCAAAACTGCGGGCAACGCTGACCCCTTGCGCCCCGCGACCTGTACGGTGGGATTTGCCGGCAACCCCGGCACGCGGTCGGGAACGGACTAGACTGTCGGCGGGATGACCACCCGAGCCAGCTAGTTCGTGGAAGCGCCGAAAAAAGCTTCCAGTGGAGTGGCGGGGACAACGCCACGGGTCGCCTAGCGGCCCAACAACTGAGTACACGGCGCTCGCGCGCTCCGCCTCGTCAGCGGCTCACGGTCGGGCATTCCCCAGACCGGGAGGTGGAAAAGGGGCGCCTATGCGTGACTGAAAAACCGACGTGTTTCTAACGCTCTGCGAAAATAATAACGCCGTACGTTATTTTCCCGCTTGCATGGCATAACGTCCCGTGTTACGCCAATGAGCATCAACGGAGACGGCCATGCCAGCCACCCTGCAGAAATACGAAATCAAAAACCGCTTTTCCGGCGCAGTGATGTTCACGGCTGAAATCGACTGCGCGTTAGACGAGTTGCCGTCGATCAAGCTGGGGCTGGCTGTGCGAGTGGCTGTGAAAAGCCGCGCGGACCTCAGGGGCGCGAACCTCAGCGGCGCGAACCTCAGCGGCGCGAACCTCAGCGGCGCGAACCTCAGCGGCGCGAACCTCAGCGGCGCGTACCTCAGGGGCGCGGACCTCAGGGGCGCGTACCTCAGCGGCGCGTACCTCAGGGGCGCGGACCTCAGGGGCGCGAACCTCAGGGGCGCGTACCTCAGCGGCGCGGACCTCAGCGACGCGTACCTCAGCGGCGCGGACCTCAGCGGCGAAAAGATTAAGCGCATCCTCGCCAGCGTCTCGCGCATCAACGGCGGCTATACGTTCAACCTGTTCGACATGGAAGCTGGCCCGCCGAAGATCGTCGCGGGCTGCCGCTTCATGACCATCGACGCCTACCGTGCTCACGTCGCCTCTGAATACCCCGACACGGCCAAGGCGCGCGAAACCCTGCGCATTCTGGATTTCTTTGCAGCGACGGTCGCGGCTGAAGTCCAGCAGACGGAGGCGGTGTCGTAATGCCAGCCACCCTGACCCTGAAAGCCAAAGTGTCCGGCCCCTGCGTGATCTGCGGCCGCCACACGGAACGCACGCTGATGAGAACTCGCGCGTCGATGGCTGAAGCGCAGGACGAGCTGCACGAGCTGACCCACCGCCCCCTTCGCTGCCCGCTTTGTGCGGACGCGTCTGAAACAGCACATCATCGGGAGTACTGAAAATGAGCGCCTACAGCCCTAGCGAAATCGAATGCATGGCGCGCAATTGGACGCACCATCAAGCCACAGCGATGAGCTGGCTTGAGCTTCCCGAAAGCGCCGACCGTGAAATGTACGAACTGGCGCTTGATGCGGTCGCGGATCGCCTGAAACTCTCCGAGGCGGGCTGGGATTTGTTCGCCTGCACGTCACGGCTTCAGTTCTACGGGCTCAATGAAGTCCCTGCCAAGGATCGCTCCCGCTGGGGTCAGGTCGCTGACGCAGCGCGTAACGCACTCATCGATGCTTGGAATGAAGACGCCAAGCTGCAAGCCGCCGACTTCGCACACGATCAGCGTGGGGAGGCCGCGTGATGGCGAAGTTCATCAAGCTGACGATCGAGGCCGACCACTCGATCTTTGTGAACCCTGAGCACGTTGCCTACTTCCGCCGCATCTGCCCTGGAGGCGAAGCTACGCTCGTCCAATTTTCCGACACCGGAGAGTACGAGAGGGTTCGCGAAACCCCCGAGCAAATTCTCGCCCTCATCGATCAGCGTGGAGAAGCAGCATGAGCGCGGCGTCGGAAGCGATTGCTGCGCTTTGCGAGCGGCTACGCAGTCACGCGGACAACGCTCCAGAGATTTCGCGGCAAAGCATCGACATAGACGCCGCCGCCTCGCTCATCCGCGCGCAAGCGGAGCGGGTGAAGGTGCTGGAGGCGGCGCTTAGTGGGTTGTTTGCGCGCCTTGATCATCCCGGCAACGGCGGTCAGCACGTCAATTATTTCCTTCGCTGGCCCGAAGTCGAAGCCGCCCGCGCCGCGCTCAACGCCCACCTGATCGCGGGGGCTCCTGATCTTCTGGCCGCTCTCGAAGACGCGTACCGCTTCATCAGTCAGCCGACCGCGACGGGGAAGGACAAGGCTGAGTACAGCATCCGCAATTACAATGCGCTCACCGCGAAAATCCGCGCTGCCATCGCCAAAGCCACTGGAGAAACCAAGTGACCCTCGCCCAAGAAATCCGCGAAGCCTTCGCGAAGATCCGCCAACGCTACGAGCATGACCACGATGCCATTGCCGGCGTCCGCGTCTCTCACATCAAGGCGACGGAGAAGCACATCGAAGCTCTGGAAGATCGGGTTGCGAAATGCACCTGCGACCATGCGCCTGGATTCGAGATCAACACCCGCCGGAACAACGGCCCGCTGGACGCCGCGCTTACGCTGAAGCGGTTCAAGCGGATGGCGGCGGAAGATGGAAGGGCGGTGCTGTGAGCAAGGGAACAATCTTGAGGCTTGTTGAACTCGTCAACGGTGCATCCGCACGAGCCACGGCTGAACATTTAGAGTTTCTGGACTTCCTCGAAACGCTCGTGGTCGCGTCTGGCCCTGAGGTATCGAAAGCATTCGGAAGGTTAAGCGTTAAAGCTGTTGGGCCTGATGGCAAGGAATTTGCTCCCGGCATTGTGCTGACCCCTGCGGATTACTTGTACTGGCGCACCGCAATCATAGAGCGTGGCGTCCGCTTCAGCGAAGGGGTCGCGAAGGTGAAGTCCGACATTTTCGACCGAATGTCGAACCTCAGCAACATCCATAACATGACGCCTGCTGAGCGCGCGGATTTCGTGGCGCTGGTGAAAGCTGAGCGCACCAAATGACCAACATCATCCCCGTGAACTTCCGCCGCTCTCGCTCCACAGACGCCCTGCTGCGTTCATTGCGCAGGATGGACGCAGCTGTCCACGGAGTCGAACAAGCCGCACGCATGGCAGAGCAACGGGCCGACTTGCTGGAGAAGCTCAGCGCAGCGATGGCGCGGGACTATGAACGCATCGCCATCAAGGCGGACAGCAAGGTCGTGGAACTGGTGGTGCGGAAATGAGCACGTACACGGAAAAAGAAGCTAAAGAGAGGTGGTGCCCGTTTGCGCGGGTCTGGAGCACCACGTCATACGGGTATGCCGCCGCCCCGAACAGGACAGAGGGTGGGCGGCACATAGGATCTGAATGCATCGGCTCTGCCTGCATGTCGTGGCGCGAAGATAAGCGCTTCGGCGAGCCCGGAAAACGTCCCGGCTACTGCGGCCTCGCGGGGAAACCCGAATGAGCGAAATGCTGTTCCACCCCATCGCATACGCGCTCGTCTTCATTCTCGCCGCAATCATTGCCCTGTGCGCGCTGACAGAACGGCGCGGGGCTAAACCTTTTGATCCTTGGAGGAAGTAAGATGGCTGACAGCGCAAACTGGCCTCTCGCCTCGATGATCGAAGAACTGTCGGCAATTGAAGCCGAAGAACGCGCAGCGATCCAGGCTGAGAAGGAAGCCAAGGAAAACCGCAAGGCCGTTGCCGACCGCGCCGCCGATCAGCGCGACCGCATCCGCGAGCTTATGCAGTCCGCTGGCGTTGCTCAAGACGCCTCGCCGCTGGCGAAAGTGTCCATCGTGAAGACGCCGCCGAAGCTGAAGGTGGAAGACCCCGACGCTGTGCCAGACGAGTTCTTTGACCTTGAGCCGAGCCGCAATGACGCCCGCATCAAGGCCCGCGTCATGTCCGGCATGGCCGTCCCCGGCTGCAAGATCGAACAATCCGAAACCCTGAAAGTGGAGTGGAAGAAGTGAAGCCCGATATTTTCTCAGGCGAGCAGCAGAAGCTCCTCGCGGACAACCTTAACCCCAAGCACGTCGCCAAACGCTCGCAGGCCGGGCAGTCGCTGTCCTACATCGAGGGCTGGCACGCCATCGCGGAAGCCAACCGGATCTTTGGCTTCGGCGCATGGGAGCGTGAGCTGGTCGAGTGGCGCGAGACGAACCGCGACCTTGTTGACGTGACGAAGAACAACCGCACCGAAAAGCAATGGCGCGTCGGCTGCGTCGCCAAGGTCCGCGTCACGGTTCACGGTGAAGGTGGCGCCCGGTCGCGCGAAGGCATCGGCTTTGGCTCGGGCTTTGCCCGCGACAATGCTCTGGGGGAGGCCATAGAAAGCGCCATCAAGGAGGCCGAGACGGACGCCATGAAGCGGGCGCTGGTCACGTTCGGCAATCAGTTCGGCCTTGCGCTCTATGACAAGACACGCGCCAATGTCGGTCCGTCGCAGATCGTCAATGACAATGAGGGCGACGACGAGGGCCAGGAAGAGGATGAGGCCCCCGCCCCGCTTCCGGTTCCCGAGCACAAGAAACGCGCGAATGGCCTGATCGAGAAGATCGAGAAAGCGCCGGATGCCGAAGCCGTCGATGCGTTGATGAAGAACGCTGTTCGGACGCTGACCCAACTGAAAGAGCACTATCCGCGCGAGTACAACCGCGTACAGGAGGCGCGCACGCTGGCGCTGGGCCGTCTGACGGCCATGATGCAGGCGGCTGAATGATGAGCCGCAAGCTTCTGGTCCTGTGGAACGATGAGAAGCGGCGCGAAGCTGCCCAGCTCTGCCTCACGGCAGAAAAGGAAACGCGCGTCACGTTCACCGATCCCAAGCGCACGCTGGATCAGAACGCACGCTTTCACGCCATGATCGGGGACGTTGCCAGACAGATCGGCTGGACCGACGTGTTCGGGCGCCCGATCCGCATGTCACCGGAGAACTGGAAGCGGTTTTTTCTCGCCATGTTCAAGCGCGAAACGCTTGTTGTGCCGAACGAAGATGGGACGGGCTTCTATGACCTTGGCGTCCGCTCGTCAGAGCTTTCCGTCTCCGAGATGTCCGACTGCATGGAGCTTATCTCAGCATTCGGTGCGCAGCGGGGCGTCAAATTCAAAGAGCATGCGGATGTTTGAGTTTCTAGCGCAAGGATTGCGGAGGGCGGGATGAGCATTGGGAACCAAAGCCATCAGGAAAAGGTTGTCTTAGCGGAAGTCAACAAGCTGATTGAGCGCCTTTCGCGCAAAGGTTTTGAATGCGTTGTCATGGTCAGCGCCACGGACAACACTGGCGGCGCCACAGTCGGCGCTGGCGAGTGGAGCGATGAGGTAAACCGCGCTGTTATGGTGCGTGAAAGCCTTCTGCGACTTCAGGACGAATACGTGCGGCTAATGACTTCGTTGGCTGTGCTTAGCGGGGAGACGGCTGGCAATGCCTGAAATCCCCGCCCCCGTGAAGCGCCGCCCCCTCACACGTTGGGAGTTCGCAGTTCTCTTCCTTGCCCAAGGCGGCAAGTGCGCAAAGTGCGGCTGCAAGCTGAAACGCGGCAAGGTCCGCGATGAGCATCTGCACGCGCTACACCTAGGCGGGACCAACGAACTCAGCAACCGCGCTCTCTGGTGCCTTCCCTGCACAAAGCCCAAAGACAAGACCGACAAGGGCCGGATCGCCAAGACCAAGCGGCTGAACGGCACAACGTCTAGCCAGGCATCGCGCCGCGCCGAACGTGGCCCGCAGATCCAGTCGCGCCGGACTATTGAGAGCGCGGGGTTCAGGCGTGACGCGAAATTCAAACGGACTGTGAGCGGAAAGGTAGTGCCGAGATGAACAACATACACGGCCTTGAGGTCGGCCAGAAACTTGTCCTCGCATACAGAGGCGAAGTCCATGGCGAGGCGGTTGTCACCAAGCTCGGAAGACTGTGGGCAACTATCGAGTACGGGGACACATGGAAAAGCATTGCCCGTGTAGCACTCGATGACCTGCGCGTACATGATGATGATCGCTTGTACGGCGAGGTATACCTATCTCGCGAGCACATGACCGAGACAATCGAAGCGGAGCGCAAGCGTCGCCATCTTGTTCGGTGCTGGTCGGACTTCTGTGGGCAGGCGACACACTACCGATTGCCAGAAGGACTGACGATTGAGGCGCTACAGGCAGCCGCAAATTTGATCGGCTTCACCCTCCCCACTCAGGAGCAACCCAAGTGACAGACGTAACTCAACAGCTAGCTGATGCGCTGCGGCCGTTCGCAGATAGTCTAGTGGCGCAAGAAAACGTAGACCATCCATCACAGGACTGGCGCGAGGAGACTGACGATACAGTTGTCAGCATCCAGACATCGCATCAGCGCAAAGGTATGCCAGACCTTTCGCCCGACCACACGCTTTGGGTTGGCGCGTTTAGACAGGCACGCGAAGCCCTCACCGCCTTTGAAGCATCCCGCGCCGCGCCTGATGATGTGGTGGAGAGGGTGGCGAGGGCGATCCTTAAGAACATCGTGCAACGCAAGCGCGAAATCGCTGGCCGCGCCTCTCTTGAGGCTGACGAGTTTGACGAGATGTGCGCGTATGAAGATGCCCGCGCCGCGCTCTCAGCCCTTCAGGCGCCTGCGGGGGACGAGGCCGCGCTCGCCGATCTGGCACTCGACTATCTCCACCTTGCGCAGCCTGAGTTCTGTTCCGCGCGCTGTCCGTCAGTTGGCCGCGAAGGCGAGGCGATCCCGCATCGGCCAGAGTGCGTCAGCATGCGGTCGCTTCTGGACGGCCTGCCCTTTGCGACGCCCGGCGCGACCATCTCGACGGGGCTGATGGCCAAGCTCAAGAAGCTCGCCAACTATCTCACAGAGCAAGGCGAATACGAAGCCTGCGATCTGATCGACACGGTTGTGGATCGTCTGTCCGCTTCGCCCCCGACGCCAGCGCGAGACGAGGGGCTGGAGGCGCTGCGGGAGTTGCTGGACGAGCACGATAAGGCGCATGGCGAAACGAAATACACGCCAGCCAAACAGCCGCCCTACTCAATGACGATGGATGGCCTGCATCGCCAGACATTCGCGGCCATGTACGCCTACGTCCGCAACAAGCTGGCAGTAACCAAGCGTGGGGAGGGGTAGATGGCTACGCACGAACTCAAGACATGGACCGCGTATTGGGATGCGGTACAACGCGGCGAAAAACTATTTGAGGTTCGCAAGAACGACAGGTTCTTCCAAGCGGGCGACATCGTAAAGCTCTATCGATTTGACGGTGAGCCGACCGCACGCTGCTACAAAGACCAACGTGGCGACACTTCCAGCTACCCAATGCCAAGCGGGACTCTGACCTTCCGCGTTGGCCCAATCCTGCAAGGCGGGCAGTTCGGCATCGAACCCGGCTACTGCGTTTTTTCGCTTCTCCCGCTTGAGCCACAGGAGCCCCGGTCATGACAGACCTTGATGTTGACTGGGATCAACTAGACGCGGAGGCTAACGCCTTTGCGATTGAACTCCTAATGCCAGAGGAGTGGGTGCGCCGCGACGCTGCTGGCGTTGATCTCCTCGATGACCACAAAATAGAGCGTCTTGCGAAGCGCTACAGGGTGCCGAATGCGCTGATGGCATTTCGGCTGGGGCAGCTGTTTGCGAGGACAAGTCAATGAGCACGACGCAAGAGCTGATCGAGCATCTTCTCGCGGACTGTTACTGCGATGGGCGCTGTTATAAGTGCGAAGCCGCTGACCGCCTCGCCTTCCTCGAAGCAGAAAACGCCGCGCTGAAGGCGAAGCTGGCGGGGGTGGATGAGAAGGCGCTGGAGGTGGCTGAAGGAATTTATCGCGGCTCAACATCGTTCAGTCTGCGCGACAAACTGGCCGACGCTATCGCAGCATATCTAGCAGCAGGAAGGGACGGAGAATGAGCGCCCGCGCAGTTCTTGGAGGCGGTGGATGAGCCCCGCCGCGCTCAATCGCAGACAGGCTGCCGAGTTCGTCGGGGTTTCCCCTGCGACCTTCGACAAGCTGGTTGAGCGCGGCCACATGCCTAAGGCGCGTCAATACCCTGACACACGCCGCCTTTTCTGGCTGCGAACTGAGCTGGAGGAAACGCTTTACGAATTGCCAACCGTCTCCGCTAACCCTTGGGCTGGGGTTAAGATATGAAGGCGGCCATGGCGCTCGGTAACTGGAAGCACGTACACCGCGACGTGGACCGATATGGCAAGGTCCGCTTCTACTTCCGCATTCGCGGCCAACAGAAGATCCGCCTTCCCGATGACATCGAAAGCGAGGCGTTTGCCCTCGCCTACTTCGCCGCCAGGAATGGGGAAGCATCCGCAGACGCCAAGCCGATGAAGCCGCGCCGGGGAACGTTTGCCTATATTGTCCGGTCCTACCTCATCAGCCCCGAGTTTCGCGCGCTCAGCCGCTTGACGCAGGCCCCGCGCGAAAGGCTGCTGGACAAGCTCACGGCCAAGATCGGGCAGATGCCTGCCGTGATTGATCCGCAGATCATCCGCAGGGCGATCAAGGAACGGGAGTTCGCGGCCGGCAAGGAATTGCTTTCAGCCCTGCGTGCTGTCTACCGCCACGCCATAGACGAGGAACTGGTGACGCTGGACCCCACCGCAGGCGTGCGCCGCAAGAAGCACAAGAGCGACGGCCACCGGACGTGGACCGCGGAGGATTGCGCGGCCTATGAGGCCCGCCACCCGCTGGGAACGCAGGCGCGGACAGCCTATGCGCTGGGGATCTACACGGCGCAGCGGATTGGGGATGCTGTCAGGATTGGCCGCGTCCACGAGCGCGACGGACGGCTCCGGTTCACACAGGCGAAGAACGCCGGGCGCCGGGCTGTCGAAGTGGATATTCCCATTGTGCCGCCCTTGCGGGCTGCGCTGGACGCATGGCAGGGCAAGGGCCTGACCTACCTGGAGACAGGCTATGGCCTGCCCTTCAAGCAGGGGAAGGGCCTACAGAACAAGTTTCGGGAATGGTGCCGGGAGGCAGGGGTTCACCCCAGATGCTCATTCCACGGGCTCAGGAAGGCCGCTGCGGCGCGAATGGCCGAGGCAGGTTGCACGCCTCACCAGATCATGGCCGTGCTCGGGCACTCGACGCACCAGCAAGCCGCGACCTATACGGCCAAGGCAGAACGAGCCGGAATGGCGACGGAAGCGCTGGCAAGCATCTACGGGGCGCCCCAACAGGCCCTTCCCCCTGCCCCAACAGGGGCAAAAGTCTTGCGCAATCAAGCGGCTAAAAATCCGCTGGCAGTCCCTAGGGGAAACGCAGCCGGTGAATAAAATCAATCACTTACGCGACTTGTTGGGGATTTCTCACCGCATTCAGAGTCAAGGTCTTATAAGACGCTTGCCCCAACAATTCCACTCTACCCGCAGGAGCTATCTATGAACCCGAAGTTGGAACGAGCTTTCGCCGCCATGTGGGATGCCGCCCCGGAGGTGAAGCCGTGAGCGCGACAGTGAGAGAACGTAGCTGGGGCGAAGCGACGGTTCGCTTTCTGCTCGGAGTAGTTGGAACCGTTGGCGGCATCGTTGCCGTCATAGCAGCCTTTTGGTTCTGGGGCTGGTACATCAGCCTCGCGGCGCTCATGCTTTGTTTTATCGTGCAAAGCGTTCGAGCAATTCGCGCGATAAAGGAGCGCGATCACGACAAAGCATACGACGCCACTCTCTATGTCCTAGTGCTGGGCATCGTTTGTTTTACGATGGTCGCAGTAACATTTCACTGGGATAGAATGGGCGGTGAAACGCCGCTAGCCGCCCCGGAGTTCAGCAATGACGCAGGCTGAGGAGAAGATGGGATGAGCGAAGTTCAGAACGTTCCTTACACGTTTGAGCAGACCGTTCACTGGAGCGGACTGGACGGACGCAAGACCTCATGGACGACTGAGGGCCGCGATCTTCATATGGTCCGCGTCACCGCCTGTCGCAACGCTGCGCACTGCGGCTGGAAGCCGAAACGCTGGTGGCAATGGTGGCGCTGGGACGACACGCCGAACCCGAGCGCGGAAGTGATGGAAGCCATCAGGGAGAAGATGGGATGAGCGAGTGGCTTCCGATTGAAAGCGCGCCGAAGGATGGGACCGAAATTCTAGTCGTCTGGTTTGATCTTGGGCGGGCGATGCAGACAGTTGCGCGTTGGGACAGAAACGTTCAGGGCGGATGGTACGGCGCAATGGGCTGGATGGTCCCCGGTTATCAGGGTTTGGCGCGTTGCGGAGTGTCGCCGCCTCCGGTTTACTGGATGCCCCTGCCCGCTCCCCCTCACCACGGCTCCCGCTGAAGCATCACAGCCGTGAGGCAAATGAACTCGAAACAGAACGCTGTGTAGAGTATAAGCTTGATACGGTCGGACATGGGCAACAGCCCCCGGCCCTAAAGCCGGGGGAGTAGGCGGGAGGCTAGGCGTTGTTCTTGCGAACCTGACGCCATGTGAAGATGCCGAGCGCGACCGCTGCGATAAACGGCACAAGCTCAGCAAATCCAGGAATGGGCTTGCCGCCCGTCAGAACATAGCCGACATAGGCTGCCGACGCTGTGCCGATCACGTCCAAGGCGTTGTCGAGCGTCACTTCAAACTTCATGATAATCTCCTTAGAGGTTGCACCCAGCCGCCAACCATTGGGCCACGTTGTTCGTGGCGTATGCCTTCGCGTCTGGCGGCCAAGTATCGTATGCTTCAGACGTGATGGCCTGCGGGGTTTGTCCCCTACAGAACTCTATGAGGAGCTTGACGCGCAGATCATCAACCGGCTTTGTCGCGTCCTTCACCTCGGAATAGGACGCTCCCGATTTCGTCTGGCACGCTATCAGCAGTGGGATAAACAGCGCCACTATCGCGAGCCGCAACAGCTTGGTCCGCATGGTTTCGTTCCTCTGAAATGATTTCGCTGGTACGCTCGGTTACTGCGGCCTTTATCTCCGCTTGCTTCACTTGGTCCGACTGCTTCTGCTTTTCGCGCCCGCGCCGCTCGGCGTTCATGTCCACGAACTTCAGAAACAGGATCACGCCGATTGCCCACAGCACCCAATCAGGGATGCGCTTGATCCATCCCCAAAGGGTCGATCCGATCATTGCGAGGTTCATTTCAGCGGCCTCTTCGCTTTGACCTTGCCCCACTGGTAGAGGATCACGCCCACCAGCACGACAGCGATCCATGAGACGAACTCGCGCGTGGTTTCGTTCGCCATCCACTTCGACCAGTCCGTTGGGATGACGTGCGTTGTGCCAATCGCCGTGACCGCAAGGCCCCAGAAGCGACGGCTTAGAAGCATGTCCTTCGGGTCCGTCAGATCCACCGGAAGCGGGTCTTTGGGCGGCGGTAGCGGAGGCGGCGGGGGCTCAGGCGGTGGCGCTGCCTTCACGGGCGGCGCGGGCGGTGCGGGCGGTGCAACGGGTGCCGGTGGCGCTTGGGGGGCTGGGGGGCTATTGGGTCCAATCGCCACCGGCTTTGCCTCGGCCTGCCCACTGCCAAGAGAAGCAGGCGTCGGCAACGGTTTGGCAGGAGCAGCCGGCGGTGGGCTGGGTGGCTCCGCCGGCTGTCCCGCCGCTGGCGCCGGTACGGACACCGGAGCCGCAGGGGTGGTGAGAACAAGCTCGTCCTTGTCCTCGATGATGGTGACGCTCGCCTCTGGCTTCGGCGGGGGTACAAGCTCGGACCACGGCTTGGTCAGCGTGGCGCTGGTATCAGGCGGGCGCGACGTATCCAGCCGGGCGCGCATAAGCGTGTCCTCAAGCGTGGTCGTGGCGTCGGGATCAATCTCGCCATTCGGCAGGGTGCCGAACTTGATGACGGAGATGCTGCACGCGTTTTCCCACGGCAGATCATTGAACACGCACGCTTCCGCTAGGCGGCGGCGGTACAGCCCTTTGAGCGGCTTGCCCCCTGCCCGGCAATTGCGCGGAAACTCCAGCAGGGCCGATCCGTAGGAGCCAGGATCGAGAACCTTGCCCTTGTCCGTCACCCCGCCATTCAGCGCGGCTTTCATGGAGCGCGGGATATAGCCAAGGTTGAACGCCAGCGAGCATAGCGCGTCGAACTCGCTTTGTGTAAGCTGGACCTGCACGCTGTCACGTACGATCTGCGCATGCTTTGCAACGTCGGCTTCGAGCAGCGCATCGGCCTCGGCAAGCGTGATCTGCTTTCCGATCACCACGTCAGGCCCGGTATGGCCATAGCCCACCGTTGCAACGCCGATGACATCGCCATAGCCGGTAAGGCTCAGGCCCTCAAAATGCCGGATGAGGTCAAGCGCCGCCTTTGATGGCAGCAGCTCACTCGGCGGCCTTCGGCGCAGAATTGCTATCGCCATCGTCTTCCTTGTCCTCTGTCAGGTCTGCTTTCGTGGGGCGCGTCTCGCGCATGTACTCGATGACTTTCTGGAGCTTCTCGCTGCGACGCTTGCGGGCGGATTCCTCCCCGCCCTTCGCACCGTTCTCCTGCGCCTGCTTGCGCTTGGAGAGCGCCATCTGCACGGCCAGCAGGGCTTGCGCGCCGACGCTGCCGCAGGCTTCCAGAAGCACCACCCAGAAGATGGCAAAGATGTCGCGGAAGATCAGGCCATCGAAGCCCGGCCAGTAACGCGCGGGGGCCTGGAACACTGCGGGCAGCGCAGGATCGCCTATGGCCTTCGCCGTGGCCGTCTGCTTGGCTTCCAGTCGGCTGTTCTCTGCCGCCTCGATCTTGTCGTCCAGCGCGTCCAGCTTGGCCTGAGCCTCGCTCTGGTATCGCGCGATGTTTGCCTCGTAGGTCGAGACATCATCGTTCTTCGAGTTGCCGTCATCCAGCACGAGGTTCATCGACTGGCGGGCAGCGGCCACAAGCTGGTCACGGTCCGCGCGGATCGCGGCTTTCTCGGTTTCCGCCCGGCTGATGATTGAATCCGCCGTCTCGGTCGATGCCGATTCCGTCTGCGTGATTGCCGCGTTCTTGCGGTAGTGGTAGTCATTGCCCTCTGTGACGAAGCCAAGGGCGGCGATGCCGCACGCCACAAGGCCCATGGTCCAGATGAAGCGCAAGGTCCGTCCGGCCGCAGGGTTCAGCTTGTTGGTCTTCAGCCAGACGATGGCAAGGCCGCCAAAAATGACGAAGGTGCGGAACACGATGCCAGCGGTCTGGAACGTCAGTTCCATTCCGGGCGGGGCCAGCGAGGCATAGAACTTCGCGTCCCAGACATAGAGCGTCAGGCACGCAAGGCACACAGCCGCCCAGAGCGCGCTGAACGTGACGAAGGAAACGGTGAAGGCGGGGGCGTGGTCCTTGATCCAGCGGCCCGCCGAAAGCCATTCGGCTTTGGTTGGCAGCCTCATCGGCCCATCCCCTGAAACTCAGCCCAGCGCTCCAGGCCGAGCTGGAGCACCGCGAAGATGCCGACAGCCATCAGCACCCATCCGAACACCGGAATGCGCGCCCAAGAGTTGATCTTCTGCTGGTCCTGTAGCGTGTTGACTTCGCGCTTGTGCGTGCCCAGCTCATTGCGCAGGTGGTCGATTGCTTCCGTGAGCTTCTGGAGCCCGTGGCGGACTTCCTGACTGTCCGATGACAGGGACGCGAACTTGGAGCGCATCTCGCTCTCTATGGCGGCCACCTTGGCGACGATCTGTTCCACGTCTTCTCCATTTGCCTTGCGCTTGCGAAGCTGTTCGACGTCCTCCCCGAGTTCACGCAATTCACGCTTGATCGCCTTGAGGCGCTCGTTGACTTCTTCGTCCATGTTTCCCAGCCCTTCCGTGCAGTCCTAGGCGTTGAGCCACTTGCCCAGCGCCTGCCTTCGTTCCAGATCCTGCAATCGCTGCATCTGATCTTGGGTTAGCCCCACCGAGCCATCCGGGTTCGGTTGCAGCGATGGCGATTGCAGCACATGGCGCAGCTCTTTCATTTCCAGCGTCAGGCGCTGACGAGCTTCTTCCGTTGTCTCGTCGGAAAACATCAGGTCTGCGAAGTTCTCCGACAGGTCGGTGACAGGAGCGGCTTTCAATCGCCCGTCCTCGCCAGAGTGATGGCCCAGAGCAATGCGCATGTTCCGCATCATCTGCGCGACAGCTTCCGCCTCTGTCGGCTCAGGATGCTCATTGGCCGCAGCAAACTCGCTTGCCTGCGCAACGGCGCTTGCCAGAAACCGTTCCAACAGCGCGTCGGATAGATGAAGCTCCCCGATGTGCGACGCCAGGATTTCGCGGTCTTCCGCGTTGAATAGCTCGATGCCCATGTGATGCTCCCTAGACCGGCGTGTTCACGGTTGAGCCGGCGCCATCGACCCAGACGCTTCCGGCAGTCGATCCAACGGCCCAGACAGGCTTGGACGCTGTGGAGTTCCACACCATTTTTCCAGCCGCCTTGTTCGCCGTGTTTACAGCGTTGGTGATGTCGTTAAGTTGCGTGCTGGTGTAGCTGACCGTGCGAATGCCGCGCGCGGCGTCAACCACCGTGTTCGCGCCAAACATGGCGAAGCCGTTGGCATGGCTGAAGCGCGCGATTTCAGTGATGGACGCAGAACCGGCCGCGCATGCCTCGATGCGCCATTGCCCTTCCATGTCGGTTGAGCTTGGCGTCGCTGCGAAAACGTAGTGACGGATATAACCGGCGTCACGGAATGCGCTGGAGGAATAGCCTCCCGCCGTGATGCGGAATGTCTCGTCAAACTGGTTGATGCTGCTAGGCGACGCAATCGTGCCGCGCGCCGAGTAGCCGATGATGCCGGGGCCTAGCGCGCTCGATCCATGGCGGCGCAGGGTGTAGTTCGTCGTGCCCTCGCCTGATGTCGTGATGCCGACAGATGAGCCGCCCGCGAGGCTTTGGGTGAAGAACTCGTTGAGCGTGACCGCCTGGTCAATCGTCCATGCGCCGCTGGAATTGGACTGCAAGCCACGGCGCACGGTTGCCGATGGCGTGGGCTGCGTGGTCTGGTAATAGGCGTTCCCGTCATCGCAGGAATAGCCCGATCCCGTATGGGCCCAAGCAGTATGGCTGAAGCTCTCGCTGTAGAAGGTATTCCCTGCCACCGCTGCAATGGCGTCGGCTTCCGCCGAGCTGATGAGCATATGCTGCCAAGTCACAGACCCGGCAGAGGCTTTCGAGTTGTGGAACTGGTTGCCGGTGATGGCGACGGTTGCATGTCCGCCAAGCAGCACGCGCAGGCCGTAGACGTTGCCGGATGTGGCGCCCGCAGTCGTGATGTCGATGTGGTTGCCGGAAATGACCATCCGGGCAGCCTTGTCGAAATACGCTTCCCCGATGCCGCCGGAATACATCTGGCAGTTGAGGAACTTCGCGCCGGCAGAGCGTTCGGCGTAGCAGTTGTATTTCGTCGTGCCGCCGTTGCCGTAGAAGACGCAGGTTTCCAGAACCCAATCGGCAAGCTGCGTCGATGAGCCGTCCTCGCCGTACCAGCCTTCCTCATCGTTGAGCTGGAACGTGCAATCCTCGTCAAACACGTTTTCGGCCATGCCGTTGCTGACAGCCGTGGAATTGGCCGACAGCGCCGTAAGCAGCAGGCCCTTGCCTTTGGAGCTTTGCACCGTGAGCGCCGAGCAATGGCTGCGGTAGGTGCGCAGGATCATCGCAGGCTTGGCAACCGACTGGTTCGACTTGTTGCCGTCAACCGTGAAGTGCGTGTACCGGCCGCCCGTGTCCACGTATGAGTTATTCTGAATGTAGCCCTCGGATGCCAGAACATAGGTGTTTGAGCTGGCGGGCAGTTTCAGGATCGAAGTATCTTCGTTGACGCCCTCGATGTCGGTGTCTGGCGGGATGCTTAGCCCTTTGCAGTAGATCGTGCCTTCCGGCAGGATCAACTTGCCACCCGTCGCCGCTGTCAGCGCCGCCTGCATCTGCGTCGATTGGTCGGACGTGGACCCGATCGTCACATAGTCGGCAGCGTAGACAATGCCGCTGTCCGTCGTGATGTCCTTGATGTCGTCAGTCCATGCCGCCAGCGTTTTCGAGGTTCCGCCCGTGGATGTGACTGTCAGGGTGGACGCATCGCCAGAGCCGATTGCCTCCTGGAACGAGTTCCAGTTATCGACGTCGGCGTAAGTGATCACGAGCGTTTCGCCGCTAGCCGTGTAGTCGGCCTCCAGCAGCGTCGTCGCGCCGTCCGATGTCTTCACAACGAAGGTGAAGTTCGTGGTGTCGTCGAAGTAGAACTTGATCTTGCCGTCCGCATCCGAGACGACAGGATTGGCCGCCGCAGTGGTCAGCCCGACGTTGGTGTAAACGGTCTTTGGCGTCGTGGTGTTCTTGTTGTAGGTGTAGCACTTCGCGCCAGAAGCCGCTGCGCTATTGAGAACAGCGTTGTGGATGAAGACGGCTGCGGTCACTTGGCGTTGCTCCAAATGCTGAAAGCCCGCTGCGATGAGCGGGCGAAACGTTGAGCTGGTTGTGGGGTTAGTTCTTTACGGGCGGGGGCTTGGGGGCGCTTTCCGGCGGTGGCGCATTCCGTAATGCTTCAACAGCATCAGGGCCACGCGCCTGAATTTCGCCCTTCATGCGCGCATTGAAAACGGCGTCATCAAAGAACATTGGGTCAACGTCAGCAGCGGCGCGGACTGCACGCTCGGCGTTTTCGACAACCTCTGGAGCTGCCCTCTGCTTCTTCAGGTGCGCAGCATAATCCGCTAGTTCCCGCGTTGCGGCTTGCACGTCTCCACCGTGGCGACGAATAGCCGACGCGGCCACAAAGTAAGGTGGCGGCTGATTAGGGCCAGCAGGCGGATATTTAGCCTCGATGTATGCGAGATGGTCGGACGGAGACAGGCCGAGCGTGGCGGGGTTTTGTCCGGTTGACGCTCCAGGCGCCAGCGCGTTGCGAGGTGGTTGCGCGCCTCCGCTGCCAGGTGGTGACCCCGGCGGGTTCTTGCGGATCTGACCCGCTGGCGGGATCGGCGGCGGAATGCTGCCCGGGCTTGGTGTCTGACCCGGAAACAGGCGCTTCATCGCATCATCCGGCGACGACATGAGAATGTCACCGATGGCGTTCAGTTGCTCCTCGGAGTATCCAGCCCTGCGCACCATGTTGATGATGTTGGCGGCCCCGCTGATAAGCGCATCCTTGAAGTTTCCGCGCGCTGCGCTTTGCCCCATCTGCATCAGCGCATCGCCGGTTGCCGACGGCCCGCCGCGCAAGACCTGCGGCGTCACCGAGTTGATGTTGGGGTTGATGCGGGCGCCTTTCTGGGACAGTTCCGCCTCGATACCAAACTTGCGCGTGATGCCTTGCGCAGCCGGATCGCCAAACACGGCCTTGAGACGCTTCTGAAAGTCCGGGCTGTTGATCCGGCGCGGCGTCAGTGTCCCCCGCTCAACGCTCCCGACGATGTTGCGCAGAACGCCAATCTGGTAGGCGTCCAACTCCTGCCCGGTGAGCGCCGCAACCTCGCGTTCGATGTCCTGCGCCACGCCGCGACCCTGCAAGGCGCGCTCGCCTGCTTTCAGTCCGGCCTGAATACGCGGAGCCTCGCCGCCTGCCTCGCGCGCTGCGGCATACGAACTGGCCGCCAGCGGCGGAACCTCTGCTCCTGTGGCCGCCTGCGCCGAAATCGTGTCAAGCTCGGTGACAAGGGCTTTTCTGATGCCTTCAAGGTCATCAATTCCCTGCCCGTTGGCGACGCGCTTGGTGATTTCCTCATCCACAAGCTGCTTCAGCTCGTCATAGACCTTGAGCGGCGGCATCTGGTCGGCCTGACCGATCAGCGGGACAGCCTGGTTCTGCACGCGGTTCACAGCGATCGGATACAGGCTGCGCAACGTCGGAGAGTCGCGCACGATCCGTTCAAGGTTTGCCGTCTCGGCAAATGGCGCGGCCTCCGCAGCCTCATAGAGCGGCGCAGCCTTGGCCCGGCTGGTCTTCACCATCTGCTCAAGCGAAGCGTAAACCTCTTCCGGGTTCAGCCCTGTTTCGTCGGCAATGTCTTTCAGGAGCCTGCTGGGCAGTCCTGCAACGCGATCTTCAAGGATTGCCATGGCTTTTTCCGCCGTGGTTCCGGGTTGGCGCGTGAGCGACACCAGATTGGACAGCGTGTTCTGCGCCATCTCGCCGGCCATGACGGGCTTGTCGCCATACTTCGCCGCGCGACGCGCAAAATCCTCGACCGTGACAATGCCTGACCGCTCAAAGGATCGGCGGGCAGCATCCGTCGCAATGCGCCGATTGTTCGCCGCGACTGCGCCCGGCATGATCGGCTCAACGATCTTTGCGCCGACGCCGGACAGCGCATTGACAACGGGGCGCACGACAGGCGCAACGATCGGCATGGCCGCGCCAAACGCGGCGCCATAGGCCGCATTGGTCTGTGCAGCCGCAAGCCGTTCAGGCGACATAAGCCCGGGCGATTCCTCTCCTTTCGCCAGAGCCTCGTTTTCAGCCCCTGCGGTATAGCCGAAAGCTGCGCCGCCCGCCGCGCCCTGCGCGCCAAGGTTCAGCACCTTGCCCATCAGGTTGATCGGCGCGCTGCCCGACTTCATGAGCGCATTTGTGATTGGAGAAACCAGCTTGCCGCCGACTTTGCCTGCCATGGCGCCGGGCTGGAGGAAGCCAGTCACATCGCCAGCGGTTGACCAACCGGGCTCATCATTCCGGGCATCGCCCATAAACTCGCGCGCCTGTCCCTGCCGCTGCGCATAGGACTCGGCCCATGATGGCGTTGGCGCGTTCGGGTTGGGCGTGGAATAGCGATTGGCGAGCTGGCCGACCTGATCGATTGTGGCGTTGATCGCGCCCGCAATCTTGTCGCCCTGCCCGAACGTGGCAGAGTTGATGTTGGCCGATGCCCATGCGCTGAACGGGCTGACTTTCTCGCGCCCCTTCTTGACCGGCGATGTCGGCACGCCGTCCACGAAGAACTTGCCGTCCTTCATCGATGACAGCGGGACGGCGACGAAATAGTCGTTGAAGTTGTTGCCCGTCTTGGTCGGGACCGGCCTGTGGACGAGGATTTTTGCCTTGTTCGGGTCGTTGTCTGTGATGAAATAAGCGTTGTTGTCCTTGCCCGGAAACGACATCTTGCCGGGGCCATAGGCCGCCGCAAACGCTTCCATTGCAGACGGGTCTACATACTTGTTGGCCGGCGCCTGCGAGCTTCCCACACGCGACAGGAGGTCCGAAGCATAATCGCCCGTCGGGGCCACCGTCGGCTGGTCTGGCGTTGCGGTAGGCGTCGGTTGTGGATTGCCAAGACGCGCCAGAAGGTCGGAGGCGTAGTTGGCTGGCGGCGATGGCCCCTCGGGACCGCCGGCGCCCATGCCAACCATGGCGGGGCCGCGCTCGGGGGCCGCAGGCTTGCTCAGATCCATGCCGCGCGGAGCCGTGTTGGCGATCATCTTCGGAGCACGGGCGGGGTCATTCTCCGCCGGCGCCATGGCGCGGATGTCCGGCCCGCCAGGAATGTTGCCATCAGGCGAAAGCGATTGCCGGTACTGGATGCCGGGGCCGATCGGGCCCATGGCGTCCATGCGCTGGTTGAAATCCCGGTAAAACTGCTGGCTCTGTTGCCGTTTCAGTGCATTAGACGCCTGCTCAGCCTTGCGCGCCTGCGTCGTTTCGTAAGATGTCTTTAGCTCACGGGCAGCTTTCTCGGCCGCTGCACGTTCTTTCTTCGTGAGCTGGGGTGCGGTTGCCATGGATAACCCTGAATGAGCGCAACAGATTTTGTGACCGTCCTCGCGCTAGGCGTGGTGGTCTGCGTGGCAGGCTATGGATTGCTCGGAGACGGACGGCGCAAACCGTCCAACGAAATGATTGACCCGAACAACCAGCAGCGAAGCGCGTTCAACCGGCTTCGCCTTCCTCGGGACAACCCGCATCTGTGGGCGGATCAGATCGAGGATTGGTATGTGCGGGTCAAATCGCACATCTATTTTCTATACACTCTGATCGGCGCGCTGGTCGCCGTTCTGTTTGTCCACCTGATAGTTCACTGAGCGCCTTCGACGCGCGCCCATTCGGCAACCAGCGCCCGCTGGCGTGGCGTCAGCGCCGCAAGCTGCTGGTCCGAGAACGGAACCTTGGCCTTGAGCATGGTCAGCAGATAGACGTTGCCGGCGCGTTCGATGAAGTCGTCCAAGGCGCGCTGCGCTGCTTCATCGCTCTGGTTGTAGTTCTTGAGCCGCGATTGCGCTTGCTGCGCCGCCAGACCTTCGCGTTCCGAAATCGGGCCCGAGCCTCGCAACGCATTGACAGCCTGCAGGAACGCCTCGCCGCCAAGCTGGTCAACCAGCGCTTGCGCTTCTGCGTCGGCTCCAAAGCGTGCGCCCATCGCGCCTGCGCCTGCCTCGACGGGACCGCCATAGAGGCCCTTGAACCCTTCGTGGTTGCGGAGCTGCTCGGCAACGCCAATGACGTTGCTAAGCTGCGCGGCTGCCGCCGGAAGCTGGATCTTGGCGTCTGTCGCGGCCTTGCCGAGAGCCGTGATGCCCGCGACCGTTGCAGCATCTTGGCCGACCTTTTCCGGGGCCACAACTTGCTGAAGCGTACCGGGTCCCGCGTTGCGGTTGAACATATACGGCGTATCGCCAGCCATGAGTGTGCCGTAGTTCTGGCGGGCAATGGCTGGCTTTCCAGAAGCCGGGTCTTCTACCACTTGCGATGTCCCGTCCCGGAACATCTTAAGGAGGCGCCCATCCGACAAAGGTTGTACGGACTGCACCCCACCGTGCGCCAAATCCGCGCCATCAGCCGTCGGCCTGTTTGGAACCGAGAAAATCTGGTCGAACTCGCCGTCTTTCACCGTGCCAAGCACGTCTCCGGGGCCCAGTTTCACCGGGGCGTTCAGTAGCGCCTGCTGGTAAGCCGTCATCGGCTCCGGCGTCGGCGGGCCCATGCCAAGACGCGCCGAGAGCGCCGCGATCTGGCCATCAAGCGCCTGGTCCGTGAACTTGCTGGGGTCGAGCGGCATCTGCGAGACGTCCTGCCCCACGATCTGGGAGATAACGGGCGCGTTCTGCTTCCACCACACCGCGCGCTGCTGTTCCGGCAATGACCGCTGCTGCTGCATCAGCGCAAGGGTCTGCTTGGCCTTGTCCATCTGGTCGGCTTTCGCGGTATCGCGCGATTGCTGCCAGCCCTGTGGATCAAAGCCGCGCCGGAATCCATCGATCGCGGTTCCGAGGCTCTGCAACAGCGCGTTCTTCGGCTGCGGCGCCGGGGTCATCTGCGGGGATGGCATGGCAGCGGCAGAGCGCGTCATCTGACGCCCGGCGCCGGCCAGAGCGGGCGCGGAGACGCCGCGCACCATCGGATCGTTTGCCGCCATAGGCGCCGCACCTGCGAGTTGCGGCATCAGCATGTTGACTGCCATCAGTCCCACCACCCGTTGGATTTGCCGAAGTCACTCACCGAGCCCAGCGCGCCGCTGATGCCCTGACCCCAGCCTTGATATGCGGACGAAAGCGCATTGGCGCGGGCGTTTCCGGCCTGCGTGATGGCGTTTCCGGCCTGCGAACCGTACTGGCTCGCCGCGTTACCGATCTGGCTGGTTGAGGTCTGCTGCATGCCCGCCAGCGAGCGCAGCGCGTTGGTGTAATCCCCGAACGCGCCGTAAGTGTTCCCGGCCAGCGTCTTGGCGTACCGGCCTTCCGCCGCGCCGCTGATCGACTTGCCGGCCGCGCCCATCTGGCCCTTGATCTGGTCGAACTGCTGGTTATTCAGCGTCGTCGCCAGCTTCATGTAGGGGCTGTCGTAGAACTCCTGCAGCGGGTTCGTCGCCGTGGCCGTGCCGCCGGTTCCCGTCCCGCCTCCGGTGTCGGTTCCCGTTCCGGTCCCCGTGCCACCGCCGACGGTCGGCAGCGTGCGGCCCTCGTTGCGGCCGAAGTTGTTGTAGTGCCACCAGAGATAGGCGTCACGGTTGCCGCCAAAGAGCGATTGAACGTCCGGCTTGTTCCAGCCGTTGGCGTCCGTCTGCAGATCCGGGTTGCTGTTCCAGTAGGCGTTATAATCGAAGCCGGTCGGGGCCGATGTGCCGAGCGTCTGCCAGTTGTCGCCGCCATTGCGGATCATGCCGCCTGCGAGGCCAAGCAGCGGGTTGCCCGTCAGGACGCCCGCAGCGATGCCCGCACCGAGATTGTTGCCGCCGCCGCCCGTATGGCCCTGCACCGGCTGGCCCGCGCCCCAATCGTTCGGATTGTAGGTCCCATACCCGTAATTGTTCCCGCCCTGGAATGCGCGGGCGTAGTCCTGCGGGGCGATGCCAAACAGCGCCGCCAGCTTGTTGGTCGCTGCGCCACCGGTCATGTAGCCCGGCATCGCAAGGCCGCGCTGATCCCGGTAAATCTCGCGCTGCAGCGCTGCGTTCTGGTTCGCCGCGTTGGTCTGCGCATCCGCCGCAGCTTGCCCGCCTTGACCAGCCATGTAGCCGCCAAGCAGGTTGGAGCCCGCCGACAGCAGGAGTTGCATCCAATCCATGGATTTGCCCTTAGCTCAGTTCAGTGATGGAAACGCCAACCGTCGATGACGCGGTTGCAGCGAGTGAATCCGTGACCGTGCAGCGCCAGACCGCCGTCTTGTCCTGACCCAGCGCCGTGATCGACCCGGTCCAGCTTGTCGCCGCCGACGTGCCAGAGTTGGCGCTCAGCCCGGCATCGCCCGAGACATAGGCCCAGGCATAGGTATAAGGCCCCGTCCCGCCCGTTGGCGTTGCCGTCGCCGTGTCTGTCGTCACCGAGCCCGTGCCAAACCGCTGACCGCCCACGAAAGGCTGATCAATCGTCACATAGAAGCTTGGCCCGCCAGCGGTGCCATTGACAGCATCATTGGCCGCCTGCGCCGCCGCGTCGGCTGTGGTCTGCGCCTGCGCTGCCGCCGCACGAGCCTGCGCCACGCCGCTGTTGACGTTCGTCACCCGCCCGCGCTCGCCAAGAATGAACCGGCGGAACGCTTCGGTGGCCGCGCCCGTCTTCGGGTCAAACCATGGCTGCGGGGGTACGGTAGGGGCTTCGATGTCAGCCAAGGAGCGCCTCGATGCTGCTGATCATCGCCTGCGCCACCGCCGCGTCATTGGTCAGGTCGCGCGTGATGGTGATTGACGTGCCTTCGGTTTCCGGGTTGGCGATGAGATAAGGTGTCAGCGTCGTCAACGGTCCGTCCCGCTCGATCCTGAGCCGCACCCGGTCGCTGTATTGCAGCAGAATCCGGCGAGCCGACGCCACCTGCTTCTGGTTCATGCGTCCACCCTCTGGAGCGCCTTGTAAGCCGCTTTTACCGGGTCGGTTTTCTCGAACAGGAACACCACCCCACGGCGCAGCGCCGAGCCGTTCATCCGCCAGATCGTGGCTTCATCATAAACGCCCTGCTCACCGAGTTTCCGGTTCCGCTTGGCCGTGAATGTCTGCCCGCCATCCACAGAAATGCGCATTCCGATAAGCGGATCGAGTGCATCGCTGGCCGACGTCCCGACGCCTTGGCTCACGATCAACTGCACCGCCGGGATCGTCTCGAAATGCCCCGCCGGCAGGAACGCGGAAAACATGCGCTGGATCACATCGCCCGTCGTCGTCGCGTTCGGCATCGACTCCGAGGCATAATCCCGGCTCAGTTCATCGAACTGCCCGGTTGCGTCGCAGGCAAAGATGCGGCTCTGGGCCTTCACCACATGAGTATAACGCCACGTATCCGTGTTCAGCGTGCCGCGCGTGTGCCATTGTGCATTCATCACGTCGAACACCGCCGTCCCGTACGGCGTGCGCCAGCCAGCGAAGATGTGGCCCTCATCAACATAGGTAAAGCCGAGGATTTCATCCACATCTGCCTGCTTGAGAAGCCGCGTCACCCATGGCTGCGAGATAATTTCTGAGCCGCCAACCCCGAGACGGCGGATGTTCCGGTCTACGTCCACGAACATGATGGCGTTGTCGGTCTTGATGATGCCGGACCGCGACAGGCAGCCGACCTGTTGCGTCATGCCAGGCTGAAGCGCGAACGGGTCCGCGTCATCGCCCGTCTGCGCCCAAACCTCGATCGTCTGCGTGCCAAACAGGTAGTAAAGCTCCCCCAGCACGCGGCCAGCTACGAGATCATCCGGCGAGCTTTCCGCCGTGTAGTAGTTCAGCGCCGTCGTGTTATCGAGGTCCAGAACCGCCGTGAACCCGAAGCGCGGGCCGTAGGTGAAAAGGCCGCGCTGCCCCATCGTCGCGACCGAGGTAAACGCCGTCGCGCCTGCATCTGACAGCAGCGTCGCAAAATCCGCATCCGTCACCGCTGCAATCGCGGTGCCGTCCGACACATAGAGGTCGCCATCAAACAGGCCGAACCCCTCATCCTCGGTAAAGGCAAAGTCCCCGTTGTCCGTGCCCGCCGTCGAGCCGGTCAGCGTGCCTGCCGTATTCGTCCCGATGTCATAGGTGGCCATGGTCGTTCCATGCGCCACGAGAATCTTGCCGCCGGCATGTCCATCCGCCTGCCACATGCCACGGCAGGCCCCTGAGAAGTCATTGCGCTGCAGGCTGCCGGGCGTTTCGACCAGCACCGTCTCGTTCTTCGGGTCCGTCGGGTCCGGCTCGAGATAGACGTTGTGGCAGCGTTTGTCCGGCAGGCCCGCCACCGTGGCATTGGCCGCCGCTGTCGCCAACGGGATATTCAACGCCATTGCGGCGCCCTGCGGATATAGACGGAGCCCTCACGGTCATTGCCGCGAAGCAGGTTGTAGCTCTCCATCGCCTGCATGATGACCAGCTCGGACGGCTGTTTGTTGAACTCCGGCGCCAGTTCCACCGCCAGATTGTAGATCAGCGCCTTGAGCCATTCCGGCGGAAACTCGATTTCCTCGGTTGTCGCGGTCACGTCCTCGATCTGGCGTTTCACATCCAGACGGAGGGTCATGGACGAAGCTACCTCCGCCGATGTCGGAACCGGATAAACCGTGGCGACGCTTGTCCCAATCCGGCGGTCAATCCAGACCGCGTAAGGCGCTCCCGTCGTCGTCTTGTTTGGAAGGCGGGAGTATTCTTCCCGCGTGAAAATGCGCACAGGAATATCGTTTGTCCCATCGGAACGGCGATATGCCTGGAAAACTTCAAGAGTGCGCGGGGACAGCGTGTATTGCGATGTCCCCGCCACAAGTGTCACGGTCTGCGTCTCGTTCAGCCACAGCCTGACGCCATCGACAGCCCATGTACGGATCAGCGTGTTCAGCGCATCGACGCCGGCAGATGCATACTCGTCAGCCAGCGTTTCACCGCCAACTCCGATCTGTATCTTGCGCAGCGCCTGCGTGATTATGCTGGTCGCGATGTTGGAACTGTCGCGGACGCCAGACGTAGCCATCAGAGGTCCTCCCGTGTGATTTCGCCCGGCTCAAGGTGCCTGTCAGAGCCCGGTCCCGTGGCGTCCGGTTTTATCCGTTCACCACGGGGAGGCTGCTGGTCGAGCATTGGATGCTTCGGCTCCCAATAGGGCGCCCAGACCCATAGCCCGGTCCATTCCTGACGCATCTCGGATGCCGGAACCTTGAACCCCGTCCGCTGGCAGATGCGAATGGGCGGGGTTCTGATCATGCCCATGGCTAGGCTCTCAAGCTGCGGATCGTCTTAGGTAAGCGGCTGCCGCTTCCAACCGGTCTGGTTGGTCCTTAAACTTTCCAATTCCTAGATTGCATGGGCTGCAAAGCAGCCCGCGAACTTTATTCGTGGTGTGGCAGTGATCGACCGCTAACCGATAGTGCTTATCCTGTTGACCGCAAACAGCGCACACGCCGTTTTGCTCTTCCAGCATCCGGTCATAATCAGCAAGCGTAATTCCAAAACTGCGTTTCAGTTCGGTATTCTTCACGCGTAGCTTGTTTTTTGCCGTCCAAGCGCGTTGCCGCGAAGCTTTCTCAGCGAGAGTCGATTCTTTGCGCAATGACGCAACAGGCACAGCCCAATAACAATTTTCCAAACTGAATGGTCGGCTTTTATCCCGACGTTTCAACCAAAATCTTCCTTCTGGCGCATCACCCATTTGGGCAACAAACAACCAGAAATCTTTCCACTCTTCAGAGCAACCAAGTTTGCTCCGCCGCATCCAAGTCCATTTTCCGTAGAGCGGGTGTTTCTCTCGCGCCCCCCAGTCACTTGCCCTCGTTTGATCAACGTGGCCGTGACGCGAAAATCGCTTGTAGTGCGTCGCGCAGAGGTTCTTTGCGACACTCGGTTTTGAACAAATAACGCAAGGTGGTCCGGGTTCAATTCTGGGCATGCCAGACTATAGCCCGGACCACTAGGGTTGGACAGAGCCTAACCGAAAAATACTAGCACAGTTAGACAGTTATTCTCAAGCGCCGAGACTTCCGTAAACCCCGCGCGGGTCCGTCCAGCCAACAGAAAAGCGCTCGATGCCCTTCACCTTCAGGTTGTCGGTGTCGAACTCGCTTTCGCGGCGGATCACGCGGTTCTTGCGCTGATACAGTTTCAGCCCGTTCGGCGCGTTCGTGGTGATAAACCACGAGTCCGCATCCGTCAGGTAGTGATAGACCATCGGGTCTTCGCTGAAGATCTGCATCTCCTTCATCGCGTTCACGTCGTGGTTCGCCGTGCCGCTCTGCAGGGTGCTCTTGACGATGCGGGTCGCATCGAACGCCAGGTCGGGGTGAACGATCAGGCGTTTCGGCATCAGCGCGATCGGGAAGCCGACGGAGTTCTCGGCCTTCATGATCAGCTTCAGCAGGTCCTCGACCGCCGCCTCGGACAGGTCGGCGTAAGCCGTCGTCCGGTTGGCGTAGGTGCCGCCGTCCATGCGCGGGTGATCCGTCGCAAGGAGCGTCTTGCCGTCGCCGCCAGTGTAACCCGACGTGCCGGCGCGGTTGAGGATGTTGGCCGCCACCACTTCCTTGGTCGTGCGGAAGGAGAACGCAAGGGCCTGCGTGCGGGCCTTGGCGACCTTCTCGTACTGGTTGTCGTCGAACTCTTCCTCGGTCACGATGAAACCGAGGCTGTAGTTCAGGTGGGTGTAGTAGGTCACCGGGCCCTGACGGAGGTTGTCGTAGATCGACGACGCGCCTTCCGACTTGACCGAGGCGAGGCCCATGCCCGCCAGTTCAACTTCCTCCTCGTGGTTCTTCTCGGAGGTATCCAGCTCGAACACCATTTTGTGTTCTTCCGGATGCTTGGTGTATTCCTGACCCCACCAAGCCTTGACGCCCGGCCATAGTGCCTTGGGCAGTGTACCACGGACTTCGGTCATGGCTTAGGCTCCCGTGGTGTAGCGTGCGCGGTGCAGGTTGAAACGAACCAGCCACTTGGCGTTCGTTCCAACTTCGTTTTTCTGGTCCGGGTAGAGGCCCAGAACGCGAAGCTGCAGCGTGTTGGTGGTGTTGATCGAGCTGGTCTGCAGCTCGGTTGCGGAGATGCCGGTCGTGGTGTTGCCGGAACCGATCACGAAGTCGGCGTTGAGGCCGATATCCGTGACAGCCAGCGCGGCCGAGGTGGAATCTTCCTGGATGATGAACACCTCATCCGGGTCATCGCACACGAGCACATACCCCGCCGTCGAAGCCGGCAGATAGGTCCGGCCAAGGTTGTCGGAGGTGTTGTTCTCGATGCCGACCACGACACCGACGGCATAGCCGCCAGAGCCGGCCGTAGCGCGGACAACGGAGGGAACGCCCGCCGTGTCGCCCGTGCCGCCGAGGTCCACCGGGTCACCGATGAACAGGTTGTTCGCGTCGCCAGTACCACGGTAATAGCGGTTCACGCCGCCCGTGGTGTTCATGGCGCCGAGCTTCCGTGCGGGTTTGAACCCGAACGGAGTATCAGAGTTTGCCATTTGGTTTCCTGTTGAGGTTATGACCTCGTGCGATGCTCCTGAAGGCTGATGCCCTCGGCGCCATACACGTTGTCAGATTGAGAGAGCCCCTTGCCGGGCTGACCGCGTGTGGAGATGTCCATGGGCGACTTTCCGCCCCGGATGTGCTCCATCATGCGATCGTTTCGCTCCTGCTTCTGCCTCTGATCGGCCTCGTGCCAATCCTTCGGTTTGCGGCAGAGGTAGGAGTAGATCGGGCCGCTCGCGTTTTGCCCGACTGCACGGCGCAAGGCCGTTCCGACGTCAGAGGTTTGCTCACCCTCTGACGAAACCATGTCCCAGTCGTCGTCGATGGTCTTGTCCTTGATGCGTTGACCATCAACGCCGTGGTTGATCCAGCGATATTCATAGTTCGGGTCAGGCTTGAACCTGAATCCAAGCTTCATGTCCGAGGTGGCGTCGTTCGAGCCACGGCGCCGGCGCTCACGCTGCGTCGCCTCCGCACGGGTCGCCCGCACGCGCGGGGCTTCCTCGACCTCGTTCTGGTTGTCCAGCGGACGCTCGACGGCGGCAGCTTCAGCCTTGGGCGGACGGCCACGGCGGGCGCGCGTCGGCGCGGGCGGCAGTTGCGGCTCGTTCATCTCAGTTGTCATTGAAGAAATCCTTCGCGTAGGACTCAAGGTCCTTGAATGCGCCCTGCTTCACGAAACGCTCGCCCTGTGCGCGGGCGGCGGCCGGCAGGCGGCTGGCATAGTTGGTGGTTTTCTTGGCGCTGATGCGCACGCCGTCCATCTGGCGCATGTCAGGCGGCGGCGCTCCGTTGGCCGCAGGCTTCTGCTGGCCCTGCTGCTTCTGGTAGACGTGCGGGAAGTCCTCGGCCAGGCGCTTGTCCAGCTCGGCATAGAAATCCGCGTAGGTGACGCCGGGCCGGTTGCCCATGTCCTTGATCACCTGGTCCAGTTCAGCCGTCGCCGCTGCGGCAAAGCGCCGGTTCGAGGCGAACTCCGGGTGGGCCTGCATCCACGAACGGGTCGAGGCTTCGGTGTCAGGCGGATCGCTGCTCGTGTTGTTCGCAACGGTCTGGTTGATGTGGTTGTCCCACTGCTGGGCAACCTGCCGGGCGCCGGCGATGTCGCCGTTCTGCGCCCGCTGCATCACCGCCTCGTCACGCTGGCGGCGCATGTCCTCGATCTGCTGCTGGAACTCGGCCTGCTGGCGCTCAAGCGCCCGGGCGTTCATCCGCTCCAGACGCTTCGAGTTCTCGTCGAACTCCCGCGCCATCTTGTCCATGCGTTCCAGCAGAATAGCCGGGTTCGCGCGTTCCACGAACGTCTTGGCGTCCACCCACTTATCCGGCGGGCCACGCCATTGCTCCTTGGGAGCCCAGCCCATGCGGGCGGCGCGCTCCTCGTCGGGATCAGGCGTTGCTTCCTGCTTCGGCGCGCTGGCGTCAAAGTCAGGTTCGCGTACCCGTTCCTTGCGCGGCTCCGGGGCTTCCTCGGCAGCAGCTTCCTTTTCGGCAAAAGCTTCCGCCTCCGGGTCCAGTTCGGTCCCGGCTTCGTATTCTCTTTCGGTGCTCATGGGGTTCAGGCCGCCTTGCTGGCCTTCTTGGGCGTGCGCACGATGGCCGCGACGTCCTTGTCCTTGATCAGGCGGTAGAACTCGCCATCCGGGCTTTCCTTGTCCGTGATGTAGAGCCCGGCGCCCTTCGCGATGATGACGCGCTCGCCGACCTTCGGAATGTGGTGTTCATCAACACCCTTCCAGTCATCATATGTGAACGCCAGCGGGCTAACGGCCACGAGCGTTCCATAGATGTTGAGCGCCTGGTCGCGGTCTTTTTTCTCGTCGGGAACGTAAAGGCTCCCGATCTTGCCGCTGGTCCGGTCCAGCCGCACCAGCACGTTGAACTCCGTCGGCTCGATTCCGGTCGTGTTCTCACTCATAGTTCATCAGCTCCTCGATCATGCTCACGTTCAGTTGGCTAAGCTCCTCAAACACTTGGGATTTGGCCCTGAGGTCCGGGTAATCCCCCGACTGCGGGTCCACCGGGTGGTTGAACAGGCTGTCCGCCCATCGGGATTTGAGGAATTGCGCCCGGCGCTTGAAGGCCGTCTTGAGGGCCTCCGTTTCCGGGAGGGATAGCCATTCCTCCCATCTCTCTTTCGCGGAGTCGCTCATCCGACTCCTGCTTTCTGTCGGCGCCATCCTGCTTCCTCGCGTTCAGGTCCTGCTGCTTGTCCTGCGCATCCACGCCGGCTGCAGCCTCAATCGGCCGGATGGCCGTCTCCATGCGGATTTTCTCGGTCTCCGCGATCTTCTTGTTGGCGTCCGCGTTCTTCTGGAACGCCGATTGCTTCTTCTCTTCGATTTCGGCGTGTGCGCCTTCCATCTGCATCGCCATCTGCATCTGGTCCTGCGGGCCAGGTTGCGGCAGCAGCTTCTCGATGTCCTCGATCTCGGCAGCTTCAAGCATGCGGCGGCGGATTTCGCGCTGGTCCAGCAGCGGATCGCCCACGAACGAGCCAAGAAACTGCGCCTTGGCCAGACGTTGCGCGCTCGTCGTCACCGACGGGTCAGCCACAGGGCGAACGTCGCGGCCTTCCAGATCATAATCCTGCTTGGCGATTGCCTGCTGGTTGTCCAGCACCGTGAAATACTGCTGGTCCGGCAGGTACGCGCTGTTCAGCTCAAAGATCAGCCCGAGTTCCTTGCCCAAGGCGCGGTAGATGCGCTTGTAGATGGAGGAGAAGACCTGCAGCCCCTGCTCGATGATTGCCAGCGTTGTGGTTGCGGGTTGATTGGCCTTCGCCTCTCCGGTGAGAGCGTCACGGATCGAGGCGACTTCCTTGCCTGCCTCAACCATGATGCCCAATAGCTCGAACAGCACGGGGCTCGGCTGCGATGTCGGACGCGGGACGATGTTCTCCCGCAGGCTGCCGCCCGGCGCGTTGATCATCTTCCACTCGCCAGGCTGGAACTCCAGCGCCCCGCCCTTCATGGACGTGCCATTGCCGATGAACCCGCCGCCCGCGTTCTGGTCCGTCGCCGCGTCGAATAGCTGGTTGATCGTCGTGTTGATGATCTTGTTGTGTTCGCCCAGCAGATGGCCGAATCCGACGTCAAGGAACCGGCCCCGGAAGTCAGGCACGAACCCGTACTTGATGAACTCCACATGCCGGCGGACGCGCATCACCTTGCCGTCCGGCCCGCGCTCCACGCCCTTCGGCCAGAAGCCCGCCTTCAGGCTCAGCAGCGAGCGGCTCTCCTTGTGGATAATCGCGATATAGGGCTCGTCGTACCCGTCCTCGTCCAGATCGTACCGGCAGTGACATTCCAGCATGTCCTCCGCCTTGGTCTTCTCCTCATCCGTCCATTTGATCTTGTCGAGCTGGTCCTTGTAGAGCCCGGCCCTGACCCGCTCGATGATCTCATGCGGGAACAGGTCGAACGTCTTGGCAAAGCACGGGACGGTTTCAAGGTCCTTGGCGCTCTGGCTCACCACCAGATCCTTGGCGCTCACCAGCGAGGTCTTGGGCCGCGAATACGTCGCATCCCAGATCACCTGCCGGAACATGCAGCCCGTCACCGGCAGCATGTGGACCAGCTTGTCCGTTTCCTCTTCCCATTCCGGCATCTCCTCAAGAAGTTGCCAGTTCATGTGAGCGGCGACGCGATCGGCGCGGGCGCGCTTCTGGCCGTCCGGGTCATCGCCATTGAGGGCGATCTTCACCACGTCCCGGCCACGCACAATGGCGGGATAAGCCCGGGCGCCAAACTGCAGCGCCGCAGTCATGATCAGCGGATACTTGACGTTGGCAGCGCCGGGCCACGGGAAGGACTTCGGCGTCCGTTCGCCCGAGACCATGGCCATCACGGCATCGTATTCGCCTTCCCATTCGGCGCGGTCAGCCTTGTCGCGCTCGAAGGTCTCGACGCACTGGTTGGCGATCTTGCCCAGCGCTTCATCATCCAGCACCATGGCAAGGTCAATGCCCTGCATGGCGATCATTTCAAGCGGCAACACCTGCGCATCGCCGTAGTCATCATCGCCCTGCGCCTGCTCCTGGTTCTCCAGCTCCGGGCTTTCCATACCCTCGTGAGCCGGTGAACCGTCGGGGCTCATCGGGTCGAACTCTTCAAGTGGCTGGATCATCAGTAGCCTGTTGCTTGATCGCGGCTGCGTGCGCGCCGGTGCATGTCATGCTCGGAAGCCGCGTATTCGCTTGCCCTCGGGGCAACGGCATACGCAAAGGTCAGCGCCAGCGCGTCGGCATTGTCCGGCGAGGAAAGCCCGCGCTTCTTCATGTCTTCCTTCTTCTCCAGCCGGATCGCGTTGTCGGTCGTGTAGCCGTATTCGCGTCCGATCAGATCGTCCTCGATTTCCTGCTCATCCGGGATGGCGCCGCGCTTCAGCCATTGCGCCATGTTCCACCACATCTCATCGACCTTGTAGGCCATGCGGGCTTGGTCACCTGCCCATTGCGCGTCAGGCTGGCCGCCAAAGTTGACCTCGAACACCATGCACCCTGTTGGCAGATTGAGCTGTTCCAGCCGGTCAACCACGCCAGCGCCTACCCCTGTTCCATCCACGAAGATGGCATCGGCGCGAAGCTCGCAGGCGATCTTGTGGACCTCGGACGCCAACTGCATCGTGTTCAGGTTCCGGTATCGCCGCCAGCGCCGCGACGCCGCGTCCCTTCCCTGCCTGATGGCGATGACGCTCTGGTCATCCCCGTAGCGGGCAACGTCCACACCCAGGACAATCGCGTCCGTCGGGTTCGCCTCGATCCGCCGCTTGCGGGCTTCCTCGACCACATCGCCCGATATGAGCTGCATCGAGCCAGCACGCGGGAACACGCCGCGCACCCTGACCCGCACAAAGTCCGAATCCTCGCCGTAGTCATCGATCCATCGCTGGATCTGGTCCTTGTTGGTGATCTTCACCGTGCGGCTGTCGATCTGCTTGGTCCGCCAGCGGTGCTTGGACCGGCCAAAGCACTCACGAAACCTGCCCGTGTTCCGCGTCGGGTTTCCCCTGACCAGCCACAGGATTTCCGTACCCTCGTCCGTCAGCGCGCCTTCGGTGACCTCCCAGATGATGTCGGGGATAGCGGACGCCTCGTCATAGAGAACGAATACCCGTTTGCCCTTGTTGTGCAAACCGGCGAACGCTTCCGTGTTCCGCTCGCTCCACGGGATGGCGTCAATGCGCCATTCCTTCTCCAGCGCCGGGTCAGCCGCGTGAATGCTGGTCGCGTTGAACTTGAACAGGTGCCGGCCAATGAACAGGCGATGCCATTTCGCCAGTTCCGCCCATGTCTTGGTCCGAAGCTGGTTTTCGGTGTTCGCCGTCACCACGCCCCGGCTGTTCTCATGCGTCGAGATGGCCCAGAGGATCAGCCACGCCGCATCCGCTGACTTGCCGATACCGTGACCGGAGGCGATCGCTTCCATGATCGGCTGGTGCGGGTCGCGTTCCAGACTGTCCCTGATCGCTTTCAGGTGTTCGACCTGCCAGGCGTCCGGTCCCTTCTCTGTCGCCAGTTCGCCCGGCTCTCCCCATGGAAAGCCTTCGAGCACGAACTTGAGCGGGTCGTGTGTGCACTCTGCCAGCCAGTCCAGCAGGGCAAGGTCATCGTCCGTCACGATCGACGCTTCCGGCGCTCAGCGAGCAACGCGGCGAGGTTGCCCGTAACCTCCACTTCCTGCTTGTCTTTCCAGCCGTGATTGTTCTTCAGGTCGAAGATGATACCCGGCGTGAATGTGTCCTTTGCGATGAGCGCGCGGTGCCTGTGCGCTTCGATCCGCATGCGTGTCTTGTTTACTGTGCGGGAAAACTGATCGCCGTAGTCGGCATACTTTGAGAATGACTCGCGGTCGCTGAAGTCCATAAAGACGGACAGTCCAGACAGCGTGGGGAACTGCTGTCCCTCTTCGCTGTTGAAATATGCCTCGACCTTGGCGGCAAACTCCTCGGCGCTCTCGTAAAGCCGGGGTCTTCCGCCTGCGGGCTTCTTCGCGTCCGGTTTGCTCGTCCGGCGCGCCATGTGCGTCTCCGTTATGCTTTATAGAGGATTTCGACGATGTAGCGCTCCAGCGACATTGTGTCGGTTCCAACGCCAAGCTGGGCGCTCAGAACAAGATCCTGCGCTGCGCTAGTGTCGATCGAGCCAGAAGCCACACCACTGGTGCTGGAGCCGAAGCCGACGCCTTGCGTGGCCGGGAAAGCTACCTGCGATGACTGGCTGTTGCGGTTCTGGATGATCCGCATGTCACCGTCTGTTGCGCTTGTGGTCCTGGCGATGGTGGCAAATTGCGTTCCGCTGATGCCGCCAAGGCGAATACGCCAGGTCTTGGTGTTGGCGTTGTTCGTATGCGTCCACAGGGTGGTGACCCGCAGGATGCCGTTGGCGCCCATGGATCCGGCGGGAATGGTGATCGTGGCCAGCGCCGTTTCGTTGGTGTCGCCGGTCTTGTCCACCTTGACGGCGGAAGAAGCCAGAACGCGGAATGTGGAGGGTCCGGTGAGAATGGGCATCAGGTAAATTCCGTGACGCGGGCGGCGCCGGAAGCATCGGAAGCCCAAATGCCAACAATGATGCCGGTATAGCCGTAGGGAACCTCGTATCCCTGATCCGGTTGAAGCTTGACGCTGTAGTTGGTGGCCGAGGCGGTGCCTGAACCAAGCAGCACGTAGAGGATTGCCGTCGAGTCGTTCCAGATTGTCGCGCCGTAGCGACCGGAATTGGCAGCCAGAAGCGTTGTGCTGGACGCCGTGTCGTTGACGGACGTGACTGTTCCCGTGTTGGACGAGCCATCACCGGCAGGGTTGCCGCTGGACCCGCCGACGTTCAGCACATATTGCGCCTTGACCTCTACGCCGTCAGCCAGCGTTACCTTTTTGTTGTCAGCCATTTACGGCCTCCCTCAGAGGCTTGAACTTGACGTGCTCAGCCATGACGGCGGTGAGCGGTGAATGATGCCAGTGACGCAGCGGGATTTCCGGGTTCAGCCAGACCTCAATCCCGTTCGCCTTGCACAGGCGCGAAAAGAACACGTCCTCGTCCAGCAATTCCCCATCCTGAACAGGGGTCTGGAAAAAAGCCGGATACTGCTTGCCCTGATAGGCATAGGCCGGAACCTTGCTCTCCAGCTCATCGAACACCGAGGCAGCGATCCGCATGAATGCGGTCGCCCCGATGCCGCTGATCAACTGACCCTCCCTGCGCATGATGCGGTCAGGCATCGAGCAGAAGCGGATCACGCCATCATCCCGGCGCTGCGGGGCGCCGGCAACCACCCGGCATTCCTCCGGGCAGTCGAACAACTGGCCAAGCGCCTCGGGCTCCCAGCCAATGTCGGAGTCGATGAACACGATCTGGTCAGCGCCGCGGTCCCGCGCTTCCTGGACAAGGTAATTGCGGGACCGGGCGAGGTTCGCATGCCCCTTCACATGGAGCCAGCGGATGCCGCCAAGCTCCATGGTCCGGGACAATGACGTGAGAAAGTCAGCCTCCACCTGCCGGTAAACCGGCGTGCAGATCGCCAGCAAGGCTAGCGTTCCTGCGCGGCGAAGTAGTAGTCGATCGTCGCCGTCTTGGCCGCAGCCTCGCCGTTCTGCAGGCCAATGCTGATGGTAAGCTCGGTATCCGGCAGGTAGGTGGAGGAAGCGTCCAGCGTGCCCAGGTGCACGTCGTTGACGTAGTATTTCAGGCTCGACACGCCGTCATAATACCACGCCACCGTGACGAAGGTGTCGTTCGCCAGCGTCGTGATGGCCGTGGCCGAAGTCGAACCCGTCGTTGCGTTCTTGCGGCAGATCACGTCCAGCGTGGCCGCGCCGTCCGTCTTGAGAAAATAGATCCCGTCGGTGACGTCCAGCGGCGTCGTGTCGGTGATCTGCAGGCCGATCACGAAATCCGATTGCGTCGCATCGGACAGCTTGAACCGGGCCTTGAAAATCGACCGCTTGCCGGCCGTCGGCAGGAAGCTCTCGCCCTTCTTGTTGAGGAAGACAGCGTTGTCGTCGGACGTGTTGTTCGTGATGAGGATGGCGCCGCCGTCAATGTCGGTCAGCGCAATCGTTCCCGACGAGGCGTTGGTGATGGTCCAGTCACCGGCAACGTAAGTGTCGAAATCATCGAAGCACTCGTGCCATTTCGTCGGGTCCGGCGCGCCGTACATGCCCAGCGGGTCGGTCGGACCCGCCGTCGTTACGCCGTTGGGCAGTCTCATCGGTGGTTGCGGCATCAGGGGCGCCTTTCATGCTGATTGGCGCTCATCCCGGAATTGAGATGAGCGCCCCTGCTTGCGAATACTTCGATTGGACTTGGCGAATACTTCGGAACTCACGAAGAGTTGAAGTATATTGCAAAGATAACGCTAGATGTAACGGCGAAAGCGTTAGGGAACGCCGCTAGATTCACCTTACTGCACGGGGAAAACCCGGAGAGCAGATTGAAAATCAGATGGGCCCGGGGAGGCGGTAACCTCACCCGAGCCCGGCCAGAGAAGGACCCTCTGACAATGTACTATAACACGAAATCCGCCGGTTCCACGCAAGCCCTCGAACTCTGGGCCTGCTACACGCTCGTCGGCTCCGCCATCCTCTACGGTGTGTGCCGCTTCTGGAACCTCGACTGGGTGCCGACCGGGGTGCTGCTTACCCCGCCCTTCGTCGCCCTGTCGCTGCTGCTGTCCCGGTCAGCCCTCCGTATCGAGGAAGCTATCAGGAAGCAGGCCTGGATCACCCTAGCGGTGGTTCTGGTGCAAACCGCGTTCTGCCTCTTCTTCGAGGCAACGATGGTCCACATGGGCCTTGAATGGCTCAATGCTCGCGAACAGTTCGCCCCTGAGTGGGCCCTGTGGCCGGCGAGCGGGGCGCTCAGCCTCTTCAACGTCGGCTCGGTCTACGCCTTCGCCCGGGACATCCCCGAAAAAAAGGCGCCCATCGTGAACCCCGGCCGTCAGCTCGCTGACATTCGCTGGAAAAAAGCAGCCTGAGCAGAAGCCCCTCGGAGAAATCCGGGGGGCTTTTCATTTGCCCGGCATGCGTGTGATCCTCCTGCCAGCGCGGAGGGGTGCTATGCTGGGTTTGGCCGGACTTGCGTTTTTGCTGTGGGGTCTGTGGACGGGATTAGGCGGAGCGCCGTTTGTGTTCTGCTTGATCGGGATTGTTCTGCTGCTCGTCGCTGACGATCAGCGGCGCAGCAGATACTAGCTTTGCGGCCTATTTGCCCGGCGTGATCCACTCGTCGCGAGGCTTGAGAAGATTCAGGAAATACGTGCGGTGAGCTTGCGGGGTCGTATCCGTGATCGGCACGTCGGACACCGCCAGATGAAACCTGCACCGGCCATCATCGGGGCAGTCCGCCGAGAAGAACACGTAGTCATTGCGGAACCGGCGGCGGAGATGCTGCCACCCGGCCTTGCGCGCCATGTGGTTGCGCTCGTTCTCGATCGGATAGGTGCGGTACAGCAGTTCCAGCTCGCTTGTCCCGTCCGGGTCCGGCTGGGTCAGGCACTCCACCACATAGGTCAGACTGGCCTCAGTCTCCGCGTCCGCTATCCATCGTGCGTCGGCCATGGCGCGGAGCGCGTGCTGGGTGAACATTGACCCCCAAAAAGCAAAAGGCGGCTCCCGAGCAAGGAACCGCCATTCTTGGTTTCGGAAATTGGTGCAATTCACGTCGCCCGTCAAGCGACTTTCCGTTGATCTTTCAACTCGTAGTAATCCACAACCGCGTCGAGCCCTATCCGTAGTGCGTCAAGGTTGCGCGGCATGTGGCCTTGAGCGAGTTCCTGCACCGCGCGCCATGACTGGCGGGATGCGGCGCCCATGCGATCCGGACTGAAGCGGAACCGCCAGCGGACTTCGCGCAAGACCGCCCGGCGCAGTTCATTATATGCCGCGACATACTCCGTGGCGATGTCTGCTGGCAGCCCGCCCCCGGCGCAGGAGCCCTGAACATAATCCTGGAGCTGGCCAGAGACGATACGCGGCAGGCTCGAGGCCATGGCGAACAGCTCATAGATCCGCTTGGCTTTGCGAGCTGCGTGCTGCTGGTCTGCGTCGATGCGTGAGCCTAGCAGGGTGATAGGGCATTCCAGCTCGCCCCGTGCGCTGGCGCTGCCGAGGAGCCTTTTGCGACGCTCCATGACTTCAGCCGTTGGCCAGACGCTTTCATCGATCTCCTTGCGGATGATCTTGCCGCATGGATGGCGCTCGGCCATGTGTTTGCGTGGTCTGCCTCCCTTGCCCATTAGTCGCCCTTTCCCGGCTGCATCATCCAGACGATCCAGCCAATTGCCGCGCCGAGCGCAACAGCGGCTGCAATCCATGCTGCTATTTCCCAGGTCATGCATCGCTCCCCGGGCCAATATTGCTTGTGTCGTCACTGGCGCTTGCGCGAATGATCCAGACGACAAGGCCGATGATGAAGAAGGCCGCTGCGCCTCCGAATATCCACCAGATCATTCCATGATCCTCCGCTTCTGAAGGTAAGCGCGAATGTGGGGCCACGCTTCTGCGCCTGCGTAGGCGATCAGCGCGACGATCAGCATGGCCGCGACGGCTTGCGCCAGCGATGCAACCAGCCACGGAAACACCACCAGCAGCAGAACAATGGCTGCGGCTATGCATGTGGCGATGATGAACAGGGAGCGGATCATGCCTGTTCCTTCTTTTTGGGGAACAGCGCACGCGCCCAGAAATCTGCTTCAGTGTTGGATGGCTCGACCACCTCGTGCGTTTGTCCGCCGAACAGGGCGAACTTGGCGCGGCCGGTCTGGTCCTTGATGACTTCAGCGGTGGGAGGAACCTTGTCGATGGTGACTTGTGCAAGCTCGGTGGCGTCTAGGACGGGCTCAGCGTCCACGACAGGCGCGTAGCCTTCTGGTTCAGCCTCAACTCCATCCTGCTCATCACGCAGGACGGCGGGGTCTAGGAGCGTGAAGTCTTCGGATTGGTCCCGGCTTTCTTCGACCCCGCCGGGAGGGGGCTCGTGAACCTCGCCCTGATCATCGCCACCGAAGGATGCCGCGGTGGTTTCTTCAGTTTGTAGGCTCGAAGCTTCAATCTGGCCCCCGCTCTCCTCCTCCGTGGCGGGGGGCACGGAACGCAGCTCACCGTGTGGTTGAGCCGGAGCTTCTAGGGCGGCGATGGCGCTATCGAGACAATCTTCGCCGCCTTTCGTCGGGTCCACTAGTCCTTGCGCTTCAAGAGTCGCGATCTCTTCGGAGTCATCGCGCGAAGGATCGAGCAGGGGCGCGCACAGCTTCAGCCACCCAAGCCGCGCTTGGCCACCGCGCTGGAAATCTTCGGACGCCGAGCACCATTGCAAAGCTTCCAACATAGCATCACGCTCCACAACCCAATCGTAAAGCCGTTGAGCCTCCTCAATCGTACCGCCCGCTTGGTAGCACTTCAGTTTCAGTTCTCTCTCGTCGCTCATCTCTCTGTTCCTTGTGTCTGTTGAATTACGCTGAACGCTTGGCTCGTTGGGCGCGCTGTAGACCTTCCTCAGTCCACGGATGAAGTCTTGCGCGCTTGGTTGGCTGGTTCGCTGGCCGGTCCAGCATCGTCACCAAATAGGTCTGGCAATCGGGGCAGTAGGTGTGGCCATCTGTGGGCTTGTGGCACTCGGTGAGTTTGCCGCCCGCGTAGGTCGCCTTCCGGCAGAACTGATTGGGCGCTTGCCTCGGACGCGGAACCACGTCTTGCCGGGGCTTCTCGAACATGTACTTGGGAGACGGCATCAGGCGGCCTCCTCATCGCGGAAGTCTTGTAGAGCGTCAGCCACGCCATCCGGTGCGTTGCGCTTGAGCCAGTCGCAAAGGCCAGAGCGTGAGCATCCGATTGCCCGAGCCACCTTTGCGTCAGTCCAGCCAGCGCGACGGCAAAGAGCGATGAGCTCAAGTCTATCTGCGACGTTGGCCGAAGTCCGATGTACGGCCAGCCGTCCGTTTTCGGAGAGTTTTTCGCACTGATCTTCAGTCAGTCGCTTGATGCACCAGTCGCGTGCAGCGACACTGGTGATGTTCCACTTCGCTCCGAGATGAGCAAAGCCTAGCCCCTGCTCTATCGCTGCTTCTGCCTGCGCCTTGCGGCGCGCGTGCATCGCCATGTCATAGCCGGGGTTCATTCTGCCGCCCTCGCAGCTTCAACGAGGCGGCCAACGAACGATTCCGATACACCCCAATGCTTGGCGATCTGGCGGCGGCTGTGGCCTTCCTTTACGTCGCAGAGAATATCGAGGTCGCGCTCGTCAATGGCGCGCTCTGCTTGCTCCTCCGCAGTAATTGGGCTTGGTTTGCTGCGAAACGGACGGCGCAGCCCGCGTCGATGGCAGACGCCAGCCACCTGATTGCGCGTCAGGCCAAGCGCGCGGGCGATGTCGTCATAGGAGTAGCTGGCCTTGAACATGCGGGCGATGGCTTCATCGCGTTCGGTGGGTTCGCGCTTCATGCCGCTACCTCCGCAAACGTCTCCACCAGCGCCTTGATCTCGACGCGCACGGAGGGTTCATCAGCCCAGCGCTTGCGGATGGTCAGCTCGCAGACTTGCGCGTCATCCTTGAAGGCAATTCCGTTCAGCGCATCGAGAACGGCCTTGCCGATGTTGTCAGCGTCCGGGCGCTTGGTCGGGTAGGTCAATCCCTGCCGCATTTCCTGCTGCCGGGACTTGCTGGCGGACTTTGGAATCTCGAAGTAGGCCACGATGGCAATCGACACAGGGCCATCGATCATCCGCACGCGGGCAATGTTCGCCATGGTGCGGATAAGGTTCTGGTATCCCTTCGTCTCGCTATCCGTGTAGGTTGTGACGCCGCTGGTCGTGCGGGCAAAGCGCGGGCGGCCTTGGCCACGGGGTTCGCCTGGAATGTTGACGGTGAAGGTCATGCTTCGACTCTCGCCAGCCCAACACGGCAAACCTTCGATGAGACGGCTTTCTCAGATCGCCCAAGGCGTTCAGCGATGAGGCACATGGCCAAGCCTTCCTGACGCAAGGTGCGCAGGGCTCGCAGTTGCTCATCACTCCAGCGGCTGCCCAGCATGACGGGCTTGATATACGGGGCCGGCGCTGGCTCAGGCAGCGACGCGCGCAGCTCTTGTTCCTGCTGCTGGCGGACTTCCGCCAGAGCCGTGATGTCACGCCGATAGTGCGCCAGTTCTTCCGCCAGACTGTCGCTGCACGCCGCTTTCGCCGCTACCTTGCGATACGCAAAGAGTACGGTGGTATGGTCACGTCCTCCAAACGCACGCCCGATCTCGGGATAGCTGTGTCTGGTCATCGCGCGGCAGAGGTATTGCGCTTTCTGGCGCGGCCATGCGAACACGGCTTTCCGGCATGGCGACTTCAGATCGTCCACCGTGATGCCGTGCGCTTTCGCGACCACGCGCATTACTTCGGCCAGCTTCGGCGTGACCGCAGGTGTTCCCAGCCCGTCGTACATCACTCGGCTCCTTGTGCTTCTAGCAGGTTCAGTTGGTGGGGTTTTGGCGCTGGCTCTTCAAAGAGGCGGGGTTGCTTCCAAGCCTCGGCAATCCGCTTGCAGGCAATGTCGAAATACTTGGGCTCGATCTCGATGCCGATGAACTTGCGGCTTAGCTTCATGCAGGCGACACCACACGTCCCCGACCCCATGTACGGATCAAGGATGGTGCGCGCGTCAGGCAGGAAGCCAAGGCACCACTGAATGACTTCGACTGGCTTTTGTGTCGGGTGCTCCATCTCCGCGTTAGTCTTGCGAAACGTGAAGTCCTTGAGAGCGCGGTTGCGGCTCGTCCACGCCAGCTCGCCATCGGAAAAGTCACCGCCGATAAGCTTTTGCCAGTAAAGCCAGCCCATACGCGCGGGCAGCATGTCTGCAAAATAATTGCCACCCCAGATGATCTGCTCATCCGAAGCTGATAGGATCAGATTGAAGGTTTCCTGACTCGGTCGCGCGGTATCCCAGCCCAGCTTTTCTTGAACGCGGGCTCGTGATGAAAGCCGATGACCCCGCCCGCCATCTTGGCCAATCCCATAAGGCGGATCTGTCACGCATGCGTCCACTTTCGGTAACGTGGGGAGTATCTCACGGCAGTCACCGAGGTAGAGCTCAGCGTCTCCAATCACTTCACGACGCATGGAGAACCTCCCGCAGCGCCGCCGAGAAGCTCAGCCCTTCAAAAGTTTTGCCAGATTTGCCACCATGTGCTGGCGGCCCTGCATTCGCATGCGTTCGAATGTGAACGGTCTGCTTTACGCGCGAAGGGGAAAGATAGGCAACGCGCTTGATGTCCAGCGCCACGAGCGCAAGCAAGTCAAAATCGTCGCTTCGATAAACCCTGCGCCCGCCCTTCCCGGCGCGGCGCACATGCCACATGTAGCCGGGGCAGTGATTTACACGCTGCGGAATGGATCGCGCTTGACGAGTTGATTTCACTTGAATGCGGACCAGCCGCCCAGCAATCTCCACAGCCACATCGTAAGGGCAATTTTGATCGGCCAGAAATGCGCGATAGCCCAACAGGAGAAGGTCAGCGCATACCAGATGCTCACCCGCCGCCCCTGCCGCTAGGTCCGTCACCACCGCATCCACCTTCGGCAGCGTCGGAAGCACCTCTCTGCAATCCCCGAGGATCAGGGTTGCGTCACCGATGATTTCCGTGCGGGACATCACTCGGCTCCTTCCAGTTTTGCGATTTCTTCAGCGATGGCGTCGCGCTTGCGCAGCGTGCTTTCCGCAACTTCGGGGTATTGCGCCGCGACACGTTCAGCGGCTTCCAGCTCATTGCGCAGCTTGGCGAGGCGCTCGGCGTTTGGATCGTGTGGTAGGGCTTTTTCCGCAGACCTGTTACCGCCGTCGATCATGTCTAACAGGCGGTCACGGATCATCCGGCGCGGTTCAACATATTCATCCAGCGCATCGGCAAGTTCGCCCCATGTTGGGAACCATTGGCCGCGATAAGCGTGCAGCACTTCGCGCACGGCATCGCCTGGATACTCGCGCAAGTGGCCAGTGTAGACGCTTAGCGCCAACTCAGCCTCGGCGCCCGACTCCCGGCGCCGCGCCGTTTTCACAGACAGATCCGCTAGCCAGCGTTCGATCTGCTCAACTGACGCCGGGTACAGCGCCTCACGGATGACAGACAGCGCTGCCTTGATGTCAGCCGACGAGGCGGTATTGACCGTCAACGACGTCGCCTTCTGCCGGAACGTCGTCTCTCCGTTGATCCCCTCCGGGAACACTGTCTCCATTTTGACGGTGCATGTGACGCCGTATTGCTGCATCCGCGATACTGCCGCGTCCGTGTTGGCCCGCGGCGAACGCAGCGCTACCCCCGGATGCATGTCGCGCTGCGGGTTGGCCGGAAGCGTTGGGTCCGAAACGACGCGGCTCACCGCCGCCGAAAGTGGCGTGGTCATGGTTTACCTCCGGGTTTGGGCGAAGGCGCTCATCGCGCGCCTCGATGATGGCTTTCTCGAAATAGCTCAGGGATTTCACCTGCCTGCGTTTGCTATGAAGCCACGCAGCGGTGGTCGTGATGCCTCGCTCAACGTCCGCCTCCGTGCAGGCTGGACCGCTGGCTGGTTTCATCAGGCGAATGATTGGATCGAGAATGTGAGCGCTGGGCAGCGTCAGATTCAGCGAACCGTTCGCCCATTTGCGGCACTTCGCTTGGAGTTCATCAAACTCGTTCGCGCGCCTATCCTCATCCTCTTCTATCTCTGTATTTGGTTCTGGTTTTGATTCTGTCAGCGGTGGCTTTTCTACAGCCTTGAAAGTTTTCGGTTGGGATCCGTTTTCAGCCTGTTTATCCTGATATGATCTCTGCTTTTCGAGCACTTCATCTGCACGAGAATTGGAGATCATCCCGTTTTGAACGTGGAGTTTCCCCATCGCGACAAGCTCGTCGCGAACCTGTTTCCACTTGCGGACAGAGCAGCCGACATAGCGCGAGATGAATCCAGGC